>Ga0099823_1000706_pt1 | contig 24104 bp, 14 predicted proteins | sample CowpearedBW_FD_76831 | JGI IMG/M metagenome (GOLD analysis project Ga0099823, IMG submission 76831) | Root nodule microbial communities of legume samples collected from California, USA - Cow pea red BW | ecosystem: Host-associated > Plants > Roots > Nodule | place: USA: California | collected...
CAATTTGTGAGACATCAATATTGGTGGTTGCAAACATCATACGTTCCTCACAAACACATCACTTTAATAATAAATGAGTCCAACTTATATAAGAAAGTTGCACCAGTTTCAATATAAAATTTTAAAATAATAAATTTGTACATTTTTTCTGTGGTACTATATTTATTTAATATGTGACTTAGACTTATACAATAATAATGTGATGAAAAAAAACAGAAATATCAAATAAATGTATATACTTTGGTGTTTCCGTGTGGATATTGATAAGTTACTCATTAGAAGCCAATTCAAGAACGATTTCTTTATTTCTTAGAATATACTTTTTGACAAAATATGCATTAAGGAATACTTAACATTTATGATGAACAACGTATAAATACGTGGTACATATAGTTATTGAGTTGTCACTTCCCAAATCATTGTTACGAAACTTTGTCTTAAAGTGAATGTGCTACGTGGTCACCATTTGGTTCACCATTATTATATCTATAATCTCTTCAATTCCACTTTTTGTTATGTTATTAAAACAATCATTTAAGCTTGCCTCAAGCATTTACACGCTCTTCGCAATGACCAACAAGGACTACAACAAGAGATCAATTTGTGAGACATCAATATTGGTGGTTGCAAACATCATAAGATTATCGTCTCTTAGATTTTGTGGGCAGAGTTTCAGAAAAGACCTTGCACCAACCAAAGGCAAAGAATGTTCAATGTCGAAAATTTACAAGAGTGAAATAACACAAGAGATGAAGAGAAGAATCATGAAACCACCAAAGGAGGACCCAACAACATTGGAAGATGTTGACATCAACGCTGAGAACTACATCAACCATGTTCGTGGGAAGATTAGGGATAGTGCTAATATTCAACATTGATACAAACCAAAACTCTTTTCTTCATACCTTCCTCCTCCTCTAGTATAGTCAACAAGGTTTTACCATTTTAGTGATTTATTGTGTAAATAAAGCTATATCAAATACCTAGCTTCACAAGCTTTTCATGCACAAAACATCAATGCAGAGTTAGGTTTAATTTCACTTATGTCTTCCTTTGGAATGACTTGATATGTTCATTCTATATTTGAATAATGAATAATCATGAAGGAATTACTTTATGTAATGCAAAAAAAAAAAAACGTTTAATAGTAATTTAATAAATTGAAATGAGATTGAATTTTATTTTTCCATGCAAATAAAGCGTAAAAGGGGTATTTAGTATTTGAAACTCGATTAGAAATGAAATCTAAAGATATGTATAATGAGATAGTAATTTTTTAACGAAATTAATTTAGAATCAATCAAATCTAATTACGCATGAAAGTAAATTGTGTTTATTACAATCATGAAATAAAAAAAATACGTACAAGTATAAGAAAACAATAACATACATAAGCACAATACTATCCCATATTATCCATTAGTTCTTGAATCATGTCTTTAATTGCATGAACATGTTACATGACGAAAGTTTTGGGATATCATATTTAAACATTGTTAAAGTCGTTACATATTCTGGTGGAGTTCTTAATATATAAGGACAATGATATTTTAACTCACTTTTCTTGACCCACTTTTAACCTATCACTTAAATCACCATTAGATCATCATATCACATCACTAAAAAGATCAAAATAAATTATCTAAAGGTAATTATAATATTGGATTAAAAATAGGTCAAAAAAAAAAGGTTAAAATATCATTTTTCGATATATTATTATAATTGTTATCCAAATACAAAAGTGTGAATATATTAATCTATAAAATAATATGTATTGAAGTTAATTAATAAATGTTATTTTTCATTCACATTTAAGTGTTGTCCCTTTTTGGGATTCATAAATAAAGCATATATAATTATTTTATAAATAATTTCATTTGTTCCTTGCATGAAAATATTGTCTATTGTGTAAAATATGTTATCATTTTACTGAAATATCTCAATTTTCTTCTCGATTTCGTTTCACCATCACGAACATGCATGTTTATATATGGAACCACAAAATGAGTATCAAATCAAAACAAAAATCGAAGTTTTCATTAAAAAAATAATAATTTAATATTGCATTTTGAAGGCAGACATAATCCATTACGCCTGAGTTCTGGAAGTGTTAAAATGAATTTCATGTTCTTTCGATTTAATTTTCATTAGATTTTAAATTTTAATACCTTTTTATTCCCAAACTAAATCAATTTAATACATTATTATTATTATTATTATTATTATTATTATTATTATTATTATTATTATATTACAACATTTAAACCGAGAATGATTCTCTTATAGATTATTCTTCAGGAATAATATAAAAAATTGATTTTTTTTTTCGTCCAGAATCAATTTTAACTTATTGGGATTATGTGTGTATCTTCATTGTGCCTCCATCATTGATTATAGAGCTTTGAATCAATTATGCATACAGCCATAAAATCAAATCTTATTCTGGTTGTTATCCATTCACACACCAAAATAAAGGAAAGGTGAAAATATATAAAAGTTTTATTACCATCTTTCGCTTTTCTCTTCAAAACAAAGGGGAGCCTTCAACCATTCTCCCGCATTTCCATCGTTGCAAATCAATGCAAATATATAAAAACAAACAATCATAATCATAGTATGTACTTTTCCATTTACATGTACAACATATGTCTCAGAATAAAAGTAAATAGATGCGATTCTTTTAAACTAATGTTATTAACTTTTTTTTGAATTTGTTAAACAATGTTCTAAACTAACATTCAAACTGAAATTTGTTAAAATGATATAAACAACTCAAAAATCATTCTAAATTCGACAGATAAAAAATTTTTAATACATTTAGATCACGATAATTATATTTATTCCTTTTAAGAATTTGGAATCCAAACTATATCAAAGTTTGGAGTAAAAACATATTTACTCTTATGATCAAACAATATAACATACAAACGATTCAAGCCGGCCGAATTGGATAACATGACAAGATATTGGACCGAAAATAGAAGCGGTTCGGGGGGCTACATTTGAACGGTCAATGTTGTTAAAACGTTGATGCAAACCATACTATGTTAAAACATGATAAGAACTTAACCACACACATATGGAGTTAATGGTGAAATACTCTCGGTTTTATTTAATAAATACCACATTCTATGTTTCTAGATATCATGGGCAGCTACATAAATGTTAATGTCAAATTTGTATTCTCCCAAAATCGCAGCCACCGGGTCAAATGCTCACCGGTCCTTGCTATAAGTTTCAACTTCTTAGCAGCAAGTGAATATCTGGTATGCTATTCAATTTATGTCAAGAACAGCAACCTAAATGGATGTTGAAAATGGCCATGCCTATCTCACTTTATCAGTCTGGAAGATAACCTTTTGAGACAATATGGCAAAGAAGATAGCAAGTATCACAGTGCTCTTCCACGAAAAGCTGAAGCTAACAGTACTGTTTGCAGACAAGAGTAAAATAATGTAAAGAATTACCTTGAATGTTTAGCATTGTAGCCCAGTATGGAACCTTTACCACTATCTGCAGTTGATCTATATACCAAAAATGTAGAATTCACTTGTTTAAGAGTCGATATTAGATCTTCTTAGTACTTGGCAACTCCGACACTTGGAGCCTTGCCCAGAACAGACTCAACATCTCCATGAAATAAGCTGAATCTTTTTGCTACAGCAAAACCAGCATGCATTCCATCTACTGCTGCACTAATGATCCCACCAGCATAGCCTGCTCCTTCACCAACTGGATACAGTCCTTTTACTGAAGTGCTCTCATAAGACTCAATATTTCGTGGAATTTGGATGGGTGAACTAGTCCTAGTCTGCGACCAAAACATTGTTTAACACAAATAAATAGCAGTTGCGAAGAAAAATCAAAAGAATCACATGGTTTATGAAGAAGTTTTGTTAAGTAGACTTTAAGTCTATCTCAACCCTACAAAACCGGTTTGTAAGATAAGATTTGCACCCACTTAAATATTGTAAACTCATCTTATCACTAGTCAATTTAGGATCTTCAACAAGTTTTATCAACAACGCCATTCTGAACCAGTTGGCAGGATCAAGGGAATAATTTGCAGAATTTTGGAATATCATATATACATCGAGAAGTATTGATATATCAGACCGAACCAGAAAGGATAGCATGTTTTTTATACCTCTACACCATGAAGGAGAGCCTCATTGCAGATAAATCCAGGTAACTGAAAAGTTTGAATTAATAAGTTATTCTTGTTAATTTTGTTTAAATTTATATAGAAAGTACATGAGCAACTGCAAACCTCCTTGTCAAATGTTACAAGTGAATGTTTCAAAGCTTCAGTTATATGCATGGGAAATAGCTGATGGAGATTTGCTGCCTTCACGCCCAACCGATAACTTGATGAGGGTACAGATGTTACTGGCACAGATTATGAAGCTGAGTTCATCTATAAGCTGAGAACCTGAGTGTAATAAATAAAGGATTGTGGTCAATAATTTTACCTGACAACTGGTTCTCAAGAAAGTCTGTAACTGTCTGGACAGGCACTACAAAATTTCCTCCTCCCATCATAGCAGCTCTTTGTTCGAACTCTCTCTATATAATATAAGCATTAGATAAAACCCAGATACAGTCAATTTATAACAAAAAGAGCACTGACCAACTAGTTGAAAACTTAGTATCTGATTCTGATGCAATATATTGGTCCATTCACTTACACTTAAAGGACAGAGAAACAGGAAATAGATTGATATATTCTATTATTTAATAATTCAGGATTGGAATAAGGATCTAGGGAATGAAAGAAAAATTTATTAGTAAAAAAACTGAACAATGAAGATATCAAGTTTATCTTCACACATTGCTTTTGATAATAATAAAGATGTAAAAAATAAATGAATGATGTTATTATAATTAATGCTGTTAAATGTTCAGTGTAATTGACTATCTTTTAATTCATAACCGATGCCAATAATATTTATATATTTCTTCCCTACTTAAAAATTTCCATAATTCAACAATGAACAGTAGGACATACTTTACATACAAAAAATTATAAGAACTGCAACAAACCTAGGAAAGAGAAAACAGATATTGACAGAAACAAACAATGAAATTCACCAGCTTTTTTGAAAGATTGATTTGAGATTAGAAGGAACTCCTTCAAGGGTTTCTCCTTCACAAAAAGATTTCTACTATCACAAAAAACTGCAAAATTCATAGAGTGATCCTGTCTAATTTGATTTTCCCGTGTATAATTAGTCCTATTAACTAAACTAAGCAAACTAACTAACGGACTAACTGACTAATCCTTAGATCTCATTTTATACCTTGTACAGTCTAACAATAACACAACTACGAAAATAAGAATTCAGACCAACCTGAAATTTGATCCCCGCAAGAGGACCAAAATAATTCAAAGCTTCAAAATCCTTTGTTGTGACGGTCACCACAAGTGCAGCATTTGCCCACTTTGATGCTCTCCTAGAAAACGACATGCCATTGATGCAAATTTCTGATGGACTTGTACTGGTGAGAACAACCTAAAAGTTTCAACTTTCTGTAATTCAGTCGTGTTGATGACATCCAATGATGGCTGAGGAAAATTAAAACACTGAAATGACAGTTTAATGATACAATTATGCTAGACACACCTCCCCCTTCCCCCTTGCAAATCAATCAGTAAATATTTATACTATAACATTCATTTGCATGGGCTCAGCACCACAGAGCTCATATTCCAATTAATATGATAGAGACTTTGGTATGTGGAGTGTCTAAGTCTCATATCGAGCAACATAAGAAACTCATACATCCTAAACATCAGAAGGCACAAAGCTCAAGTACAACACTGCATACCACCCCAAACTGATGGTCAATCTGAAGGTTGGTTCAATAGTTGCTTGAAACATTTACGGTCCTTTTTTCCAAGGAGAATCCAAAGTAACGACTTAACTTTCTATCCTGGGTACATTATTTGTTTAATACCATATATACCATTGTTCAGCAAAAACGTCTCCCATTCAAATTCTACCAGGTTGCACAGACAACAAAAGTGAAGTAAATTTCAGTGTGGCTGACTGGTTGTATCTTAAAGTTCAACCTTACTACTTGAGATCTTAATAAGCAAAGAGAAATAAGAAGTTATCTATGTTACTAATGGTCCCTATCAGATACCCTAGAATTGGTTTGGTTGCATACAAGCTAGAGTCAGAGCATCTCACATCCATCTTGTATTACATGTATGCCTACTATAGACGGCACTGGCAACAACATCAGTTACAACCTCTACCACTAGTTCTAAGACAAGGAATTCGAGAGTTACAACCCTAACCAGAAGATGTGCTAGCTGTTAGGTTTGTGGATCACGGATCAACAGATGTTCTCACCAGAAGGGAGGATCTTCCTCCTTTTGGGAATTTGGGGGAACAATTTGACATCATTTTTGTTTTTTGTGGCGGGGGTAGGACCAGGAAGAGTGTAGGCCCGTAATTAAGCAAGTTATTTTAAAAGGGGACTAACTTCCTGCACTATGTAACATTGCTGGGTCACTTCCTTTCATTCTAGATTATATAAATTACATTTAGGAATGAAAGGAGGTAGCTCACGAACTTTATAGGGTGTAGAAAGAAATACTCCATAAAAGGTAGTTGGACCAGAGCTGGATGACCATTTATGTGTAGTTTTCTGTTATAAACAGTAAACCACTCTTTGATAATAAAAGGGGGAATATTGGGATATTGTTATGGAACTATTCAGAATTACAAAGTTTTGAGTCGACCAGACTCCAAAAGTTTGTGAAGTGTGTACAATTCTCATAGGGAGATATTCCCTATTATTCAATAAAGACCGACTATTTTTTGCTATTCCTGTCAAGTGTTCCATCATATGATGCAAGATATGCATGTAAAATGAGAACACCTACCTGCCCACCTGGACACATGCAGAAAGAGTAGCAACTACGATTTCCCACCCCTGAATTAGATACTTCGTGGAAATCCTCCTTGTCAAGATAATTGGCAACTTTGTAATCTGCCACTGGAATTTTACCACGTCCATGGCATACCTCCGAAGCCAATTCAGCATACTACACGTTTAAATGAATAAAATTTAATGTATCAGTATCATGAGAAATAGATAAATAGCTTTTATTACAGTCAACAAGCTTCTATCAGTACACAACAAGTTGAATACGGCATCACATATCTGTATGAAAGTAACTCTCTTTTCCCCCATTAAATAGTTATATATTATAGATCACTACCAAGACTGTGAACAATGTAAACTTATTGTTGTCTAATCAAGCAAGAGAACTATAGTAAAACATAAAACATTATACAATAAACAAATTTATACACAAACCCCATTTGTTTTGTTCTATTGCAGTCAATACCCTCCTCCGTATCTTCATATTACTTTGACCACTTTAATGAAACAGTTCTAATTTTATGTTGAATGACGAAGTTGTCCTCTATCTGTTACTTAAGGTCACCCCCTAACTGGATTAAACTTGCTTTCTTGGGGACACCCCTTTGAACTGCTCAGCACTAGTATCATTCACACCTTTTAGCATCACAAAGCGAAAATGCTAGCTATTGTGCAAATTCAAATTTGCTACTGTAGTTTTCTCCACCAAATTTTCTTGATCTGTCTGTGACAATATCTGTGTTTTTGTTCAATTTTGTTGCTGGATTTGTGATCTACTACCTCTATTAGTGTTGTGGAAACCCTTTGATTTTATTTTCATGTTATGTGGATGTTCAGTGTTTTATAAATTTGCTGCTTTTAATGTCATGGCCAAAGAGAATTGAAGCACAAACAAGGTGCTGGACAGACTAAAAAAAGTTCACTTTCAGAATATATTACTTTATTTTATTTTCTCTATTATTTTCTTTAAGGGAAGGGTGGATTTGGTGTGTAATGGCATATTGGACTTTTCTATCACTCGAGAATAGTTTAACCCCAAAAATATTAAATACTTGTTTTGAAATTAAAACTATAAAAATGGCACATATCATGGGTACTGGGTTGGTACTTATCACCTATGAATCATAGCCAAGAGAATGAACTAGGTATTGGTTTGGGTATGATCAGTAAAGTTCAGTGTGATCCTTCAAATTATTGAGTTTTCATGAGCATCAACTGAGTCCTCCTTGCTCTCGAAAATTTGGTTATGGTATTCTTTGGTGCTATGTGATGTTTGAAATACGATAGCTTGTGTTTTCATGAATATTCTTCTACCTGCAATATATTCCAGTGTCTTGTTTTAAGGGGTTTGAAATGAAGAGAGAAGATACTAAGGACATCCTGGGAAGAAAAAAACATTTAAAAAATCTGCCAGTCGCAGGAGGCATCCTGCAAATAGATTAAAACATTGCTTGAGTTGAGACACGGGTGGATGGGAAAGAAACAGGGATTCCAGCCACAATAGAAGCAAAGTACTGCGAGGTGAGAGCAAAAATTTCACACTTAATAAGCAACTATTTCAAACTATAGCAGTTTCAGATTTAAAATAAGATGAGGAAGAAAATCTCCCCTCAAACCTACAATTATTTGTTCCCTGTTCATGCAATATGAAAACGCAATAAAAAAGTAAATATAATGCTGTACTAGCTGTATTGTGAATTCAGACTTATAATGCTACGGCAGTAGCTCATTTCTCTGTTTAGAGTGCATCAGTTGAAATAGCCCCACAAAGTCAATTTAACATCTTTAGAGTTCATTCTCCTTGCTTTCTTTAATAATTTCCTTAAATTAGCAGGTTTTACTGAAAAGTGCGCATTATTCCACATGCAGGCTTATTTTTAATCAGGGAATAAAATAAATAAGATACAATTGACGACAATCTCTAACTAATAACAAAGAGAATCCCAACTAATAGCTATAAAATATTCCAAGTTTCCCTATGATTCAACAGAGTAAATAGGGCATATGACTAGAGAATAGATTATTAGCATCTTAAGATCAAGAGCATGGATTGTTGATAGAATTACCGGAGGTATTAACTTTTGAGGTTAACTATTAACAATTGAATATAAGTCAAGCCCCAACTCTAACTACCACATAGCCCTTAGAGTGTTTTTCTGTTGCTTCAAAATCACAGTTTAATTCCTCTCTAGATCATTTATAAATTGTATGCATAATCTCCCGATTTCAATTTTCTAGATAACACGTTGATTTTCAGAACTGATGATCACTAATAACTCTTTGTGGGAATGATATATCGGACTCCATCCTTGTATTACATGAGCAATAAGGAACACTTCTCATAAGTATAGTTTACACTAATCACAAAAGAAAGGTGTTGAAATCATTCAACTAGAGAAAAACCTGTATGCTGTTTATTAGCTCCTGCGGATGCTCAATCCGTAACCCTACCTGAAACAAATGTAAAAAACAAAACAAGAATCATGAGAAATTGAATGTCTAAGAAAACTTCATGCGATCATTTTTATTCAACTAAAACAAAATTACACATGACCAAGAAAGGGAACATGATGTTATAATAATAAATAATAAATATGAATTGATCAATCAAGGATTTTTCGAGAACTGGATCAGGCCTAAGGATCTAAATTAGTTTCTACTTAGTGAATTTAGAGGTCCAGCTTTCCATAAAGAAGGCTCTCTGGTGTCTATGGTATGAAAGGAAAGATAAACAAAAATGTCCAAGGTAACTTTAGCTTCAGATTTGTGATGGGTTTATCAAGGGGAGAATTCATTAGGGAGAGATTATGTGACCTAAGTCCAACCGACATAAGGGATTGCCACTACTTTCAACCCAAAATCTTAAGGTAAAGGATTTATGGGTCTTCTTTCTTATATGATGCTCAACTTTCTCATTTCTACCCAATGTAGGACTTATATTGTCAACAATCTCCTCTCAAGGGTGAGTCCTTTCTAAATTGGTATATTCCCCTCGAGTGAAAAAGCATGTACGGTGACCTTTACTTATATTGTCATTGTTGTTGTTGTTGTGATGGTGGTGTTGTTTTTATCACAATAGACTAAGTTGACCACCAAGACAAACCAATGACTCTGATACCATGGATGAATTTATCAAGGAGAGGAATCATTAGGGAAAGATTACATAAATGTGACTTGAGCCTAACCCACATAAGGGTTTGACACCACTCTCAATCCAAAACCTTAAAGGTAATAGGTTTATGGATTTTTTTCTTATATGATGCTTAACTTTCTCATTTCTATCCTATGTGAGACTTAGACTCACATTTGGATTCCCAACAATTTGGGACAAGGCTATTGTTTTTTCTTTTCTGTGGGGAAAGGGTTCTCTGCAGTGGCATTATCACAGCATGATATTTGACTATTAAAAAATAATCATAAGATTATATATTTTAATTCTAAAATTGAGATTTAAAAAAGAAGGTAAGATTTTAACACATGAGGAAATCCTGCCGATCAGAAAAAAAGAAAAACTTGAGGAAATCCAAGTGTTCTTCATAAGAAACAGTAAATTTAAAAGAAAATTTATCCCTCCTCCATCAAAAGAAAATTTAAAAATCCAGTAAATGTACATTTTATGCAGATTGGCCCTTCATAAGACAACATAATGTAGGCCATTCTCCTAGCCACCAATAGATTAATCATGCATTAATTTGATATTGTTAAGAATGCCCTGATATTTTATAATGATCAATAAGCTCCAATGCTGCATTGTCAGCTGAGATTTTCAATCCTTTCGAGTGTTAAAACTGGCTCCTTCAAATGTAAGAGACATATGGAAAAGACAAGAACAAAAGATAATCTTAATGTCAAATGATGAGTATCAAACAAAAACTGAACCAACTATCTAATCAAAATAAAGCCACATGAATCAAGCCTAACTTATAAACAATGCACGGCACTAAGAAGCCACAGCACTACCATTTGGAAGTTGGAACTGTTTGAGGAATACACAAATGTCACATGGGGATATGCAAACAGATGATTATGAACAAATAAGCATACCAACTTTAATAAATTAAAATAAAGATTAAAATACAACGTCAATATAAACTCACGGCAAAATCTTTTGGTATTAATTCCACATTGTTAGCATGAAGTACTTCATATGTATCACGAGCAGAATGACCAACAGCCAGAATAACTGCATCATATTCCATCTTCTTACTTGTTGAACGTAATTTATCAGCTGATTCAGATACCATGACTCCCAGAACATGTCCATCTTTTATAACTAAATCATCCACTCTTGTTCCAAACTTTATGGTGACCTACAAAAATAAGCAGTATTGTCCATTGGACAATGTGAAGCTACGAGGAAAACTATAATGACATGAATATATTTTTAATAATATAAGGAGGTTATTGGAACTCACACCCAAATCTTGCAGATGTTGTCTAAAGTTGCGAAGCAATGGAACCAACCTATCTGTCCCTAGGTGAGGTTTTCCATCAATTAATATCTCTTTTGGAGCTCCAAACTGCACTAGAGTTTTCATAATCTAACAAGAAGATATGAAGCCAGCCATTCAGTAAGAGATATAGGTTAAGCATTTTGATAGGATAATTGATAAGCCAATAAAATATATTTGTTGAAAACAGTCTTTTCTGAATATTCAGAAGATTCATGAATAATGCTTATTTTATGAATGTTCATCAACGTTTAGAAGATTCCCTAACAGTGATTATATTATGTACTTAGGGAATTGCATATTATTTACTCTTTAAAAATGAAAATAATTCTGAAATGTATTTATAAATAAATATATGGCGTTTTCAGTTCTTTTTCACTCAAGCAATTCATCAAAACTAAGTCTTCAACTATATTGTACACAGAAATGACATGCAATACAACAATACATTTGTTGTCCCAGAGAAAAGAAAGTCTCCGATGGGAACTAGAGAGTATTCTCAGTCCACAAACTACAGATAACAACACAATTGCCTAATTAAACACCATACTATAAGATATAATGCTAATATGATTACCATCAGTTATTTCCATGAGTAATTGCTGCCATATCCGACAGATTCTATAGTATAGGATAAGTAATTTTCTATGATATATATACCCTAAGTCCTCGTAACATAATAACATGTCTAATAACTGCAATCCTATTAAGTGCAGTTTTATGATATAAAATAAATTACAGTACAGGATGCAAGTGATGGTACTATTAGAAAAATTAAGCCAGATTAGTAGCTAAAGGTTTTCGTCAACACTCTGAATATGATTTTACTAAAACCTTTTCTCCAGTTATCAAACCTGCTATTATCAAATTAATTATCACCCTTTCTCTGCCTAAGCATTGGGCTTTCCATCAACTTCACATTAACAATGCATGTCTGGATGAACTTCTTGAAGAGACTATCTATATAATGCAGCAACCTTCAAGATTTGAGGCTGCTGATTCCTCACTCATCTGCAAGTAAATAATGCTTTCTATGGCCTTGAACAAGCTCCAAAGAATTGGTTTGACAAGGTACAAAACACACTTCTACAATTTGTCTTCACAGCTAACAAGTGTGGTCCTTCTTTGTTTGTATACCATGTTAACTCTGATGTTGTTTATCTACAGTTTGATGTAGATAGATAATTACTCACAGTTCTCCTTGTCTTACTCAGAAGATTATTACTCGGCTCATTCATACTTTCTCTCAAACAGTTAGGATCACTTGATAATTTTTTGGGTATTGAATTTATGAACCTTCATACTGGATCAGTATTACTTACGGAAAGCAAGTATATTAAAGACCTATTGCAAAAGAGAAATATGCTATAAGAAAAAGCCATATCCTCTCCTATGATGTCTACCTGTAAACTCTCCAAAAATGGAGCTGACCTTCAACCTGACTCAACCCTAATCCAGATCAGTGGTTGGAGCACTTTAGTATGCTAAAATCACCAAGCTTTCTTGTGAACGAAGTAAGCCAATTCATGGCCAAGCCTCTTGAGTGTCATTGAGCTGCTATATCAAGAGAATTCTTAAGTGATGTTGGACTTCATATTCAACCTGCAATTGCTGGTCAACCTTATTCTTTTCAAACCTTTTGAGATGTTGACTGGGCTGTTGACCCGATGACAGAAGATATACCACATGAGCTGCCATCTCTTTGGACTAAATCATATATTTCTTGGTGGTCCTGAAACCAACCTGTTGTAGAATGGTCCACTACTGAAATAGGGGAGTCTTCCTCAAGTTACTCATGAAGTTCTTTGGATAGAAACAATTCTAACAGAACTACAAGTACGTTTTCCAACTCCAACTATTTACTGTTACAACCAAAATACAATTTCTCTTGCTCGCAATTCTATTTTGTATTCTCACAAAAAACTATGTATATCAATTTGTCCTTTGTTCAAGAAGAGGTTCTTGCCAAGCAACTTCTTACTCAGCACATTCTTTTTCAAGATCAATGGGCTGATGTTCTCACCAAACCCCTCTCCACTATTTAATTTTTGTTTCTTAGGGTAATTTAGCTTCCATCTACATTTCAGCCACCTTGATTTTCTAGGGGTGAATGAATATTGTAAGAGTTTTTTAAAGCTAACTCTGGGGCAGTTAGTTTGTTATAACTGTCCGTTGTCAGTTCTCTTTTTATACCAAATCTATATATAGGGTTGTCTCTCGTGTATTCGTATAGGAAAAATTCAGTTTCAATAATACATATAATATCTTTTAATTTTCTCTCTCTGGTCTATCAGCAGTCCCGAAAACCTTGCAATGAAAGCTCTCTTTGAGCATTGTGCAAGTAAGAACTACGGACAGAGGCAACAGAATGCATTCATAATCATCACAAATTATGAGAGTATCTGATATTAATTTCAACATAGGGTAGAAGTAAACCATTTATCAGTTAGAAATGTTTCTTCATAAGTCTACAAGCAAAATCCGTTAATTTAACACATACAAAGGATGCACATATAAACTTTATAAATACTAAACAGGAGGACTAACTGCAAGAACACTGCCACTGTTGCGTCCAATTCTGGTTACCAACTTTCCATCGCTCCAGGTACCTGCACCACCCTGCCACACATAAGTCCTTAATAAATGACAAAGTAAATAAACAAGCAGACTCATATGAGAGAAAGACAAGTTAAATAATGAAACATGAGAATCACAAATGAGTTGAGCAAACTAACTTTAAAAACCCAATTATAATTTTCATACGATTTCAAAAATCCTAAGCAATGTATAAATATTGCAGCCTAGATGACCATTAAAAAGGTACATATTATTTCCATTAGATCAAACATGTCATATATTAAGAAGTGGAGTTTAAGTCTAACTCAACTTCACAAAACTAGTTTATAAGGTGGGGTTTGCACCCACTTATATATTGTGAATTGGCCTTATCTCTGGTCAATGTGAGACTTTTAATATCATAGCCAACTTGATTGTTCCTTTTGTAGAGATTCTGAAGAAAATTTAAATTGAAGTAACAAGCAACAAAGTTGCAAAAAGGAACGAAAGAATATTTCCATGTGTTTTCTTTTAGAGAAAAATGACATTTGTCAAAACCTGACTAGTTAATGCAAAATTTAAAATAAGAGTTGAATGGACGTAGTAAGAAATCCAAAAACAAACTCATTTTAAGTCAAAATTGATGAATGATGTAATCATGAATGCACCATTTGTCATAGTGAAACGAGAAACCATCATTAAGAGAAATAAATCAAGATGCATAGTCCAACCTCCCCAAAGCAGAAGTTACTTTCCAATTCTAAAATTCGACGAACTATAAGAGCGCCAATATCACGCCCTCTTCTCTCTACTGGTTGACCTCTTTCTATCAGTGTAACATCTGCACCTAGCTGAGCAAGAACAAGAGCTGCAAATAAGCCAGAAGGCCCACTACCCACTACCGCAATTTTTGGCTTCCTAGAAGCCTGGTTCTTGCACAACTCCGTTGAGAAAATGCTGTGTCCATTTCCCCCTGCCAAAGCAGCTTCTTTATTTTCTTTACAGTCAAGAATGATATTTTTCAGATCAGTAAAATCTCTTTCATCATGCACACGTTCCACAAGGCCAACTTTAGGCTCCAACCGTGAAATAAAGTCCCAACAACGAGGCTCCAGACTGATGAGCTTTTGGACATCCATATCCACAGTATGTACAAATTTGGGTTCTTTTAATTTCTAAAAGAGAATCAGCAAAACAAAATAAGAGGACGCAAATGAAATTATTTCAGCTATGGCAATTCAAATTGAAACTAACTGCTTCAAAGATTCCATACGTGTATAGATTTATCTCCTCAGGTTTATGTTCTGCATTTTGTTCATAGTTTGACACACACAAGTCATAACCAAAGAATTGAAATACAGAACATCTAACTCATACACTAACCCGAAACAAAAGGAATTAACAATTGCACAAGACCATGCCAAACATTAATTATTACGGTCAAATATTTAAAACCTCAAGCTAATTATTATTACTAGAAAGTCCAACTTCCATGTACAACAGCAATTGTTATAAAAGATTAATACTTTGGATTTTGGAGCAATTCCATGTACTACAACTGCAATGCAACCACAATTAGGGCCATATCAGCCACCCCACTACTCCTGGCAATGCACGCCCCCATTTCCCATTTAACCTCTATTGTATCTCTCCCTCTCTCAAATTTATTTTAAATGTAGAGAACAAGGAATTGAAGAGTGAATTTTAGTTTTTCATTGAACAACTGATATTAGTACATACCTTTCTAGCATCAAAAGACTTCCTAACGACGGTGAAAGCTTCTGCTGGCAACAGAGAAGCAACCTGAGAAAGAGAGAAGGGAATGAAAATTAAAGAACATTTCTTTATCGGTTTTTCTTATGTAGAAGGGTGGGTTATGTCAAGTACCGGGAACTTAAGAACTTTGGCAATTTGCTGGAGAAGGGCATCGGAAACATGGATAGAGTCCTTGCCAGGATCTTGATCAAGTGGAACGGCGAGCTTGAAGAGCCTCCACGTGCCCTCAAACTTGTCCTTCTCCTTGGACTCGGATAAGAGCTCTTTGTGCTTTGTTCTCAGTTTTTTCTTCTCGGACGGGTACCTCTGTTTACCGGTTCTTTTTGCACACGAGATGCGCCATGTTTCACTGCCGGTGTAAGGAACTCGTCCACGAGTGCGACCGTGAAACCAGACAGCATTGTGGTGGTGTTTTATTAAGCAGGTGCAGGACGAGGAAGGGGAGGGAACTACGAACATGTTCTGGTGTTGGTGTTGGTGAAGAAGTGACTGTGGAATTAGATTGCTTCATTTGGATAAGACTTTTTTCATTTCCTTCTCTTATTATGAGAGAATGTTAGGTGCAATTTTTCTTTTTTTCTTTTTACTTCAATATGAAAATAAGAACTTTAAAATAAGATAGAGTTGTTTGTTAAATGTTATTTTATTAAGCTGAAAATGGTTTCGTATTTTTATTTTTTTTTAGTTTTATTAAAAGCAACTGATATGCTCAAGTGAAAAAGTATATTTATAAATAAAAAAAATCTTGTTTGAATTTAATGTGTTTTATTATAGATGACAAATAAATTTGTCCTTGTTAGTATTGTTCCGACCTGTTTTTGTTTTGAGTTTTGATGAAAAATTCTCGCATTGATTGGGTATAGGTATGGGTACGTGGAATCCTCAAATTTTTCAATTGGATATGTGGATGGGATGAGGATGTCCATATTCCAGTTATATCTCCATCCTCGTTTAAATTATTAAAATATTCATACTTAATTAAGTAACTATATATATATATATATATACTTCCTATTTTTTATTTTTTTTAATTATTTGATTTGTTGTGAAACTCATTCGCATCTTCAATATATTTTTTTATCTTATCATAACTTTTATGTAATTATGTTAAAATGATGTATGTCAATTAAAAAAAATTTATTTCTAACATTTGAATCTATTATTTTTTTAATATTTTTATTTATTGTATATTTTTCTTTCACACGATAATGTTTAATACTCTCAATTGAAGTGTTTAATAGCATAAACCTTTTATTTACTAACTAATATAAAAAAAATTACTTATTATTATTAATTTTTATTTCATTTGAATAACTCTTTTGTTTCGCTAAATCAATTTTTGTTATTTCTCAATCATTGAGTATATATGTTCATATTTGAAAAGTTTTCTTAGATCTCTTAGATATTTTTCATCTTATCATATCCTTAATTATACATTTGTTTTCTTTTGTGCGATTCTTTTCAATAGTCTCCAAATTGTTTATAAGACACACATTTGTTAATTTGTTAATTTTTTTATTTTTTGATTTATTTTCATCATGTAGAATAGTATTTTGATATATTTTATTTAATTATTTTTTATTTTCTAACTCATTACAATCATACTTTAATTTTTTCACTAAGATTGCATTAATAATTTTTATTTACTACAATATAAAAATATAATGTAATTGTCATGAATATTTTTTATCACCCTCCAACAAATATTGAAGTTCAAAAGACACAAGATCTATATCAAAATTTTATTATTATGTTTATTATTTGTTCTTTGCGTCATTTTGATAAAGTGATATGCTATAACTTTTATTAGTGTATAAAAAAAATTAATTATAATTTAAAAAATTGAAGTAAACAAACATTTAAAATATATTTTAATTTGAATATCTTTTTCCTTTTATATTTTTTTTAAAATATTTTTAAATTTTATCAACTAGATTTCATCAATGTTTGCAAATTTAATAAATGTTTTGGTTTTCATGAAATTTTATTTAGTATTATAATCTAAAATGTAAACAATTATAATTTATTTAAAAGTATTTGATATCGAAGAAACAATCATCCTCTTAATATTGAATATTTGATACTATTATCTTCCTTTACCGTAATTTTTATTATTTTATAAAAATTAATTAAAATTAATATTAAAGTAGTAAGAAAATTGGTACATGTATGAGTACAAGATTATACCCGTTACCCCGGTGGGGATGAGACAAAAGTTTGATACTTGATGTTGGGTTTGGTGATGAGGACGGGGATATTTTTTTTACTGAGATGGATATGGGTTAGCGAAACTCGTCCCCGTCCTGTCGTTGTCATCCCTAGTTTTATACAAATTAAATAAAGCTTAATTAATGCATTTTAGATGTAATGATTTTTTAAATAATATACATTATCTCTTAAAGAAATTTAAATTTATAAAAAATGAAATATTTAAGTTATTACATATTCTTCAATAAATCTTTAAAAGCAGTAAATGATTGAAAATGTAGTAGTTTTAAATAATCTTAAATAATATATAATTTGTTACTGGCATCACGTAACACCTTTTCTTTTCAAATTTTTCGTAAGTTTGAATATTTTTAATTAAGTTATTATGTTTTTAGAGATGTTATTCTGCAATTAATATTTTAATTATTATTATTAATTATTAATCACAATATCATTTTATATTAATTATAACATTTTATATATTTTAATGCATTAAAATAAATAAACAAGATAATAAAATAATATAACAATCATATCATTTAATTATTAAAAAATAAAATAAAAATATTTAATTAAAAATATAAAAAAATTAATTACTTAAAATAAAAAACCTAATTAGAAATAACCAAATTTATATTAAAATTAAAATTTAATTAAGTCAACTAAATCTATAACAAATTATCTTAGTGTTGTTTTACGTACAATATTTATTTTATTTTAGTTTCCATTTTATTTCTTACTTATATTAAGATGCTCTTCTATCTTCTATAATACCCTCTCTCTCTCTCTTTCTAAAATGAAGCAAAATCCAGCAATATTAATAAACACTAACAATTTTTTTTGTTTTTTAAAATCATATCATTAATGACATTCTATTCTTTCACTTAAAAATGATCTGTGTCAATATTTGAATACTCTTTCGCACTTATAATATAAGAATAATATAAATTAAAAAGAAAAAATTATTTGTTTAACAGATACCTAATAAAATTTATGATTGATAGTTAATATTCGTGGATACGAATAATAAATAGTAAGTTTTTTAATATATATTTATAATTAGATGGTGTGTGGTGTGGGTATCATATTATTCGTATTTATGGTATTTTTTATTTGCAAAAATTAAAATTAAAATTAATTTTATTTTAGTAACCTAAATTTAAATAAAATTAAAATTATATTTTGTTAGATTAAATTTAATTAAAATTGAAATTTAATTCATATTTAATTTAAGTTATATGTTTTTATATTTTCTTAATTTTTTTTAAATTTAATTTTATAAAATATATTTTTAAAATATTTAAATATATATACACAGATTTTTGTAAATTTTAAAATATTTAAGTATATTTTTTTAAAATAGATATTCAACACATAAATAGACAAGCTATAAATTAATATTTTTATTACAGGTGAATACTATTCATGTCCAACTTATTATCATTCCTAAATACAAAATAACCCAAATACAAAATACCCCAAGAACAAATCAGTTAACACAAATAGCGAGGAAAATATAAACTTTACCCCATATAAACCAATTCTTTCATGTATCATTCTTTAAATATTATAATATATACTTCCTTCATTCCCATCTTTCATTAATTATTAAAAAACAACTCTTCATCAAGGGTTTATATTCAAAAAAGAAAAAGAAAATCTAAACTCAAGAAATAAAAAGTTGGAAATCTCTAACACAAATCTAAGAAATTTTAAGACAAAAAAACACAAAAATTAAATAAATATCCGGTTTATTTACATCACGCGTGACAAAAACGTGAATGTCACGTTTAAACCAATTGCCACGTCGTTAAAAAATTAGGAGAGAATATTTCCCTATACTAATAGAGTTAATCTCTATCCCCCTTCTAAATTCCATCGCTATATCTTGTAGGCTAAATCTTTCACACACAGAAGAAGGTAAATCCATCAAAACCGCATCTCATCTCATCAATCACTGTATTCATGCAACACGAATCATGTCCACGTCACCGCTCAATTTCCCACTAGACACAGCCTCAAAAGTCACCGCCGACGGCTCCTCCGACTCCGGCAGCCTCAGCTTCAGCGACAGCGACCTCCCACTCAAGTCCAACTCAGCCATTCTCAAAGACGGAGGTGTCGGCAAAACCGGTTTCGACCTAGCCGACGGCACCGCTTGTTCCTCTTCCTTCACCTTCATTGTTTCAAATTTCAAAAAAGGAATTAGTGAAAGTTAAATTAAATTAGAAGCGTGTGGTAAAAAGGATACCGAGTTGGTGGTGATATCGAAGAGACTAGATCTCCGGCGGCGGCGATTGTGAGTGTGACGGCGGAGAAAATACTTTTGAGCGTGACTAGCGATCTGAGTGGGCGTTCGAGTCTTGACGAAGTTTCTAGAAATTCCTCTCCAATCACCTTTCCCGACGTTCTGTAATCCCAACAGGAACTGCCGGTGCTCCTCCTCCGTCCACGGAACCCCTAATTAATCCGTTAATCCAAACACAATCATCCATTCTCGATAACCAAACAAACACATCAACGAAAAATATTAATTAGTCGATTAATTAATAGAATACCTCGCTTGCGCGTGCGACGGCAGAGGTGAACGACGTCGTCTGAGGCGTAGCCTGCATTGGGATGGTGCGGCGGAGGCGATTCAGAGTTTGGGGAGAGATTGTTCATGCTGGCACTCTTTCTGAAAACGGCGGGGTTGTTATCGGGTACGGTGAGGCGCACGCCGAAGAGCATGATCCCGTCTTTCTCCGCCGTACACATTTTGGGTTTGGTTTAGTTCATGCAAAAGACGATGAAGAGTGTTTGTGTTTTGTTTTTTGTAATAAAAGGAGTGAGATGAGACAGAAAACAAAGCGGGTGGATTTGTTTCTCCTCCTTCTTCACGTGCTTATTTGTTAGATACTACTATACTCCCTGTCATTGGCCAATCTTATTTTCGAAAGGCTTAACAAATATTCTTTATTTTTTGTGCTGTATAAATATTCGTTAGAATAACAAAAAATAGAAATGTCATATTTTTATTGGATCTCGTATATCGTACTATATTTTATTTTCCATTCAAATAGAACAGATATAAAAGAAAGTGGCATTTTATAAAGTTAGTCTCTTTTAATATTTCTTGGCAATATATGAGTAATTTTGTAATTCTATAATTAGTTTACTATAATTTCTTTATTTATTGTTTTAGAAATAACTTTTTCATTTTATACTATTTATCTTTAAATGAAAACTGTATATTTCATTTTTTTCTCACATTGTTTATTTTATTTTATGTCCTTTTTTTGTAGCATTTATTTATTTCACTTTTTTTTATCAGAGTTGCCTGTTATATATGTATGTCGGTAATCTATTCCAATAATTTTCCTTTCAATTCTACTTATTAGATTTGATTAGGTAAAACATTTTTAGTAAAAGAATGTGAAAATTAACTATGTTTTTAGTTTTTAAATTTTAATGTGAAATTGAATTTTTAAAATTTTGATATATTTTAGTTCTTAAATTTTTAAAATGAGTAAATATAGTTTTTTAAATCAAATTACGTTTAATCTTTTAACATGTCAAACACACTTCATACTGGTATTTGAATTATTTATATAGTTTAACCTGTTCCGTTTCAATATCTATCGAAAAATGTATTTGACATATAAATTTTTTTTAATGTAATTGGACTAAAAGGACTATCTACATATTCATTCATTTTTAAATTTTAGGGACCAAAATATATTAAAGTTTCGAACAAGAACGAATTTTAATTTCACATCAAAATTCAGATACTAAAAGCATATTTAACCCAAAATTTAAATTATTCTTCTCTAATATCTTTATTCGAGAATATTTTGTTGAAAATTCTAATATGAGTCTAAGTCCTATATTGAGTAAAAATGAGAAGGCGGAGCATTACATAAAGATGAAAACCTATAACCTTTAAAGTTTTTAGTTAAAAGTGATGTTAATCCATTATACGTGGATTGAACTCATATTTTATTGATATTGTATTTCTTAGTGATATTCTTTCAAAAGATCCAACATATTTAAATCTTAGAAATCTAATCCAATAAAAAATATCAGATTTGATTTGTTTCGAACACTCTAACTTTTTGCAATTATTTCGTTTTTTCTATCTTTCATGTTACTTTTCTTTCTATCTCTTACTAGTATGAAACTCGTGCATACGCACAGGTTTTTGTTGTTGTGTTGTTGATATTGTGGGTATTTTGTTTAAATATTATACATTATAATAGTAAAAAAATTAAATTAAAGTATTGTTATTATTGGTATAATTTATGTGGAATTGTAAATATATTATTTAGATTTTGGTTAATTATGACAATATATTTTATTTTCTCATTATTTAAGACCATTGATTCATTATATATTGATATAATCCATATTTTACACAATACATATTTTATAATTATACTTAATTTATATTGAAATATTGAAATCATTTGAGAATAAATCTGAAGGGTGTGATTTTGGTGACAAGGTATAGTAATAAGGTGTTTTGTGAACATTTTTCCCGTACATATGTACATATTGTTGTTAAAATAAAATGTATGTATATTGTGAACTTTTGTCCTGTGCAAAAGTATTGTTCACATACAAATAATCAACTTAAAAGAAAAATGAAAATTAAGACTCGTGCTTATGGACAGGTCTTTTTCTTTCTAATTTAGAGTAAAAATGTTAATATAATTATTGTAACATTTATAAATTATTTATTCATGTATATACATATTTTATTATAATTATATATATAATATTTAAATAATATAATAAAAATTAAATATTTTATTTTTATTTTTATTTTAATGAATTAATTAAAAGTAAATAGTATTATTTTATTATTGTTTTTTATGCTAAAGTAATAGGTTATAAAATATACGGCTAGTAATATTAATAATAATAGAATATACTAATGATAATTTAAAAATAATAGTTAAATATTAAGATTAAAAAATAATATTTAAATATAAATTTATTTGTTTTAAATTATAAAATTAACACAAATTAATTTTTAATAGGTAGTAAAATAATATTGTTATATGATTAAAATTTATAAGTAACTTTTTGTGTTAAATATTATATTAAAATAAGATGAGTGTGCACGATCATTGTTAAATGTAGAATGTAGGCATAATTAGGGATGACAAACATGCTCGTGCCCGCGGATATCCGCGGATAAAATTCGCGATGGATAGTTAGTACCCGCGGGTATATATTATCCACGTGTAGCGGGTAGCGGGTATTTTAATACCCACTTATAAACGGGTCGGGTGTGAGTATCATATTATCTGTACCCGCGGGTACCCGTTACCCGCAAAAAAGTTAAAATTAAATTTTAATTTATAATTTATCAAGTTAAATTTAATTAAAATTAAAATTAGCAGTATATTTTATTATGTCAAATTTAATTATAATTATAATTATAATTTAATTTAATTTAATTTATATTTTATTTTTATAATTTTATATTAAACAATTTATAAAATATATATTTTTTAAATATTTGTGGGTATTGGATATCCACGGGTACCCGCGGATTTTAGAAATATCAACGGATATTTTTTAAGCGGATACTCGGCGGATAAACGGGCGGGTAGCGGGCGGATTTTTTTTTTTGCGGGTCAGGTTGCGGGTAGGCACTATCCGTGTCCGACCCGACCCGTTGCCATCCCTAGACATAATGTATAAAATGGTCCCGTAAGTAAATACAAACATGAAATTAATGTTAAAAGTTTTAAATGAAAATTCATGTAGATATAAATACATGTATATTATATTAGGTATAATTACTGATTTGGTCCCATAATTTTTTGGTTTAATTTAATTTGGTTCCTTTATTATTGGTTGATTCAAGTTAATACCTTAATTATTTAAAAGGGTTCAACTTGATCCTCTCCGTTAAGTTAGAATTAACCCCGTGTCCATACAAGACACTTGTCAAGTCACTGTCACGTTGAAAACAACTATTACAACTCTGCCATGTGTCATGTAAACTGCTACGTGGCAGGACAATAACCTAACACGTGGCAATTTATAAATTTTTAGAAAAGAAAATTAAAAGAAATTAAAAAAACATTCACGGCTTGACACGTGTCTTGTAAGGACACGGTGTTAACTCCAACTTAAGGGAGATTACCAAATTGAATCCTAATAAATAATTAGGGTACTAAATTGAACCAACAAATAATAAGGGAACCAAATTGAACTAAATAA
>Ga0099823_1000709_pt1 | contig 24044 bp, 14 predicted proteins | sample CowpearedBW_FD_76831 | JGI IMG/M metagenome (GOLD analysis project Ga0099823, IMG submission 76831) | Root nodule microbial communities of legume samples collected from California, USA - Cow pea red BW | ecosystem: Host-associated > Plants > Roots > Nodule | place: USA: California | collected...
ATATATATATATATATATATATATATATATATATATATATATATATATATATATATATATATATATATATATATATATATATATTCCTGGAGAATGTTTGATTAAATATTTTCTATTTCTAGGGAAATGTTGCAAATGTTATCAGTACTATTCAGGCCAACAAAATAACGGAAGATGGGCCCCAGGCTGCCCAAGGTTTGGTAGCTCGGTGAGGACGTTTTCAAGTGAGGCAATTAGCTGAGTATCAAGATTTTATCCAAGTGAAATTTTTTGATTTTGAAACAGAGTTTAATTTGTTTTGTTACAAGTTCATAAATTTATTTTAGTTGACTACTGAGTCTAATTGTACTACCCAACTTTGGGAGAGAGCTATTAGTATTGAATTTTATATTTTGTTGACATGCCTCACGATTGCGTCGAGGATATTCCCCCAGTCTTCGAACGAACAGCTAATTTATGGTTTATCTTCACTAAAAATTGTGCAATGAGTTTTCACATTAGGTCATGGGTGCTTTCACCTTAAGTTTTATTGACTGTACACCATAGCTAGAGTGAAAGTCAGAATTTCCGGTCTTATCTTCTCATCATTTCAGTTGGAGTTTAAAAATACCCTATTTGCCGAATAGCTCTTGCGAAGATGATACCTTTTTGCTGTTTGAATCCGAATGGCTCTTAAGACAATAAATGTTGACTTGTCCTCAATATTATTGAGTCGTGTATCTCGCAATAGCTAGAGGTGATACATGTAATGTGTGATGTTAAAAATTGATATCTAACCATCATTATTCTGCTTAATAAAATTTTGTACAGTTACCAGATTTTATGGCATTTTTTCACTTTCCTCAACAAATAAGAAATTGTCACGTTGAATAATCTCTTCCAAAATTTGCAGACTTTAAAATGAAACATGAACTTATGTGAACTAGAAAGATCAGATACAATTGAAACTTGAAGTAATTTTCTTCTGAACAAATGGTGGTATTTTGGTTACTAGATACCAGAAAATGGTCACTGACTTTCGTGTAATAACAATGATGCACGTTGTAGATATATATATTTATCATATAAGCTTTGTTCATTTGAGTAGATAGATTTGTAGGAGAGGGAAAAGATGGATTTGAATAGATTTAAGAGTGAAATGTGTGTTGTTCTTTTAAGAAATTTAGAGATGATTGTGAGTGAATTTGGAAGTAAAATTTGTGAGAGTTTGTGAATAATTTGATATGATAGATAAAAAAAATGTTTTAATATATAAAAAAAAGAGAATTACCATTTTACCCTTTAAGTAATAAGTAGTATAAATTAGTATTTATATGAGTTATAATTACTTTTTAAATTTTTTGTTTAATACTACAAATAAATTACAAAAATAAATAAAACAAATTAACTTTTTTCATAGTATTGTAGCAACACATTAAACTCCACCACCAACCAATGTATCTGCCTTCATTAGTGGACAAGCACACAAAATCTCTACTTCAAAGTCAAATGCTTTATTAGGGTCAAACATGTAATTGCATAATAAATGTACACTATTTTTCTTCTTTTCTCTTAATCGGATCAAATCGGATCAAAGATGGTTATTACTTTTTCCTCCGCAAATCCGTCTCACCATATCACTCAAAATCTATTGAAACGAACGTCTCTTCCACTTGCTTTTCAATCCTCATCTACAGAAAATATTCTGAAACGAACACAGCGTTAATTGCTAGTCAAGATTTCTTTATTCATGCATTTTGAAGGTAATTTAGTAAATATCACTCTTATTTATCTGATAGTTTATAGTTTGTTAATCCACAAATGCATGTATATTTTTTTGTTTTATTTTTACGGAACCGGCTCAATTGATTAGAGTTTAATTCACATTATCAAAATAAGTTGAATCCAACCAGATTGACCACCAATAGAGTGTGGTTGAGACGAACTAATATTTTATCGTGTCTTTCCTAAAACATTTTATCGTGTTATAACACGTTTAGTAAATTATTTGGAATATATTATTTTGGTGAATTGTTTTAAATTTTAGGTTTAATTACTCTTTTGATTTTATTTTTATTTAAAAATGTTAAATTAATTTTTTAATTTTTTTAAATTTTAACTTTATTCTAATTTTAAAAAAATTGATACAATTTGATTTTTTTGTGTAATTTTTATAATAAAATAAAAAATTTTAATCAAAACTGAAATTGTTAAAAAAAGTAATTTATTTTATTAAAATAATTAACATAATCATAATATCAATTTTAATAAAAAAATATTAATTCATTTTAAAAAAAAATAATAATAATTAAATTATATCAATTTTTTTTTAAAATTATGATCAAATTAAAACTTCACAAAACTGAAATCTAATATTTTTAAATAGAAATAAAAAGAAACAAAAGAATAATTAAACTCAATTTTTATTATTTTCTGATATAAAGTGTCGGATGGGATGCTAAATCGCCCGGCCCAGTGTCAGGAAAAGATTTACTCAGGCGGCTGGCAGTGTTGGAAAGTACTAGAAGGATTTCAAAGATGAGTAAAGAGAGATGAAGTGAGTGTTGTGATAACAGCAGAAGGGAACAAACACGACAATGGGTTCTTTGTGTGGCCGAGGCACACTAACAGCAATACGTCGCACTTTAATCTTCACCTCCAACTCTAGCATTAACCCTAACTCCTTTTTCACCACCTCCCTCCCCCACGCTTTTTCCTCACTACTCTTACCCCGCACCGTTCATCGTCATCTCTGTTCCACCAAAACCCCCGTCGACACCAAGCTCAACTTCTCCCTCTCCGACTCAGACTCCGAATCCGACGACCAAAACAACAATACCCACAAAGAGAATAGGGTACTCCCACCCCCTTACGACCCCTTCAGCAAGAAGCCCGCAATAGAAGACCCCAAGGACCCAAAGGACTTGCAACAGATTTTCCATGACATGAGGAGCGGCGATGGGTTGCTCAACCACGCCGTGAAGATGTTCGACGCATTGTCCAAAGAGGGTCTGACCCACGAGGCGCTGGAGCTCTTCGCCCAGATCAAGGACAAGGGCCATATGCCCGACGTGGTGGCCCACACCGCCATCCTCGAGGCCTACGCTAACGCTGCACAGCCAAAAGAGGCTCACAAGGTTTACATGCGCATGCTCGCTTCTGGGGTGTCGCCCAACGCTTACACCTATGCTGTTCTCGTTACGGCTCTTGCTGCTGATGCCAAGTTTGTGAAGGACGCTAGTAAGTACCTTTTGGAAATGATGGATAAAGGGATGAAACCCAATGCAAAAACTTATACCTCTGTGTTTGAGGGGTTGCTAAAGGAAGAGAGGCTTGATGAAGCGACACGCTTGCTGGAACAAATGAAGGCTAAGGGGTTTGTTCCCGACGAGAAGGCTGTGAGAGAGGTTGTAAGCAATAAAAGAGGCCAAGTATTTAGAAACCTCATAAACCTTCTTTTTGGCAGGTAGTGCTATGACGTTGTTTAAACATGTTCGAGTGTGAAAATGAAATGTTTGTCTTTTGTTTGTACGTGGCATTTGTTCGTTATGCATTTCAACTTTGGTCTTCATGGACGTAATGTAATGCCAACACTCAGTCATAAACTTGGTAAAGTTACGGCCGAGTCTGAATTCTATGATAGAAAGTAATATCATTCATGAACTAGTGAAAAGCATATCCTGTCTTTTTTTAAACATGATGGTTAAGCTGACAAAACAGCATTGTACAGTAACTGTTCTTGCCAAAAATGATAAAATGAAATGATAAAAAATAAATATTACAATAAGGGTGAAAACAAAAATGTTCATTCTTTGGACAGGTGGAGACCTCTCTGTAGAATACTTCAAAAAAACAATAGATATGTAATGTAAGATAGATTCGGTGATTCTGTGGGAAAACATCTTCAATTTCTTGAACCCCCATGTTTGGGCATCAATAGTGCAGCTCCCTAGATATGGGGACTAGGTGGTGCCAGAGCGAAAGATGTACAAACTAGAAAAAGTCTCGTTTTTTGCGACAGTCTGCAGCTCGATGGCCAGGTTGTCCACAATTAAAACAGGCCCCTCCGTGCCCGCCTCTGCAAATGCACGTTCAGATTTCATTAAATATACATTTACAAATAGGAAGAAATGTAACACACATAAGTAAAGCAGTTAATAAAGTCTGTAACTTGTGTATAGTATAACCTGTTTGATGATGAAAATCTGTTTGATCGTCCACCTCCGATTAGCCAGTCATCGCCGCTGTTTTTTCCCATTCGAGACCTGTTGTTGCCTGATCTGAAATTTCTACCTCCTCTTCCGAACTCATCATCAGAGTCTTGGCCTCCTTCCCATCCTCGTGAACTTCTAAAGCCTCTTTGATCCCTAGAACTAGAACCCCTTCTGTTACTTCTGTCTCTGTCGGAAAACTTCCCATAGAAATCACTTGCAGGTTCATCGTCTTGCAAAGGAGGTAACTGCCACAAATGCAATGTGAATTTACATTTGTCAAATTGTTACTCAAATTCAATAAACTGATACCAAAATATGGTTGCGGTTTTAGTAAGGGAGTACACTACACAAACAACAAAATTTAGAAAAGATTAGCCAAACTGTTATTTTACTTTGGTGATTTTGGAAATAGTGTTTCCAGAAGGCAGTTCCTTTTTGAGCAACTCTCTAGCAACTTCCTCCGGGAGATCAAAGACAGCTCCTTTAATCTGATACAGGCATTACCAACTTTAGAATAAATTGAATGGTGCGATGATTATCTTAGTAATTCTGAAGTTCCTAAAAAAAAAGCACAATAGAAAAAAATAGTAGTACTCAGCTACAGACCCTCTCATCTGCAATTAAATGTATTTTTCCAACTTCATCAGCAGCTGGAGAATAAACATCAGAAAGAAACCCAGTGACAGATCTTGCAGAAAAAAATCTTCCAGAAGTGTCTGAATCTCGAGTAAGTTGAAGTGTAATCCATCCCTACAACACCAGAGTTTTAATGAACAAAATAACCCATGCACAAACAGAATATGTACACACACACACACCATATATACATACACACAAATACATGAAGTTTAATATTAAAAAAAAAAAACTAGTTAACTTAGAACCAATATTGTGTTATAATATTTTTGAAGACTGGTTCCAACTTAAATACTAATCAAACAACGATCAACTCGTAAAAATATTAACCGAGGAGCAAATGTTAAATATCAAAACCAATTCTACCAAATTCCGTGGGTTTTAATGTTAGGAGAACCCTTAGTAAAATTGGTTTAAATAATATAATCTAAAAATTATATTGCAATTGCTATTCTGCCTGGGTAATACTTAGCTTTTTATTGTGCTGAAAAGATTTTCATTAGATTCAGATGGCGCATCCTTTTCATGAAATATAAATCATTATGTATAGTATCACCCAGAAGGAATACGGTTAAAAAAATAAATCCTTTAGAAAATTTCAAGACTTAAATTTCAATTTGAAAACATATGCTTCTACAACACCTGTTCATGATTGATAAGAGACCGACATGATGGAGGTCGAGAGAATCCACTCATCTGCGCTAGAGCAGCTGCAAGGGCACTTGCTCCTTGTTCTTCAACCAGTTTTTGCGCAGTTGCAGTAAAAAACTTAACAGACTCTGGATGAACTCTACTAAGTGTAGCAACAACTTGTTCAGCAGATGACTCCAAAATTTCTTCCATAGCCGGTGGACTAATGAATTCAAATTTGCAGCCAACATCATGCTCAAGGGATCTAACTGTTCTCTTCTGGCTACTGGTGTACATCAATATGGCAGTACCCTCTTTTCCTGCACGCCCAGTGCGACCAGAACGATGTACAAAAGTCTCAGCATCATTGGGAAGTTCATAATGTATAACCTGAAGAAAACAAAGTAACACCAACGAGCTTCTCAATATGCTGACAACAGACAATAATTTGGTATTTGACGAAAGCATTATGATTTGATTTCAAATGTTAGATTTTAAACTTCTGTATATAAACAGAACTGAAATAGAGTCCAAAGAAGTTATCATGGTTACACAAACACATTTTATAAATGACAAGTAGTATAAATACTGCACCGTGATAAAGATTGAATAACGTCAGATATACTGGAAATGTCTCCTTACACAGAAAAATAAACCAGATTGTATTACAACAAGCAAACCAAACTTAAGAATTGAGAAATTTTAATCTCAAATAGGCAATAAAGTTTTAAACCAAGCTAGGGATAAGACTCAAACTACAGAATCCTCATTTTCCAACAATTAAATAAAACATTAATCTTCATTAAAATCCTAACATCTAAATTACAATAATCAAGTGGTCGAGTTTACTACTTCAACATTTGTTGACACAAAGAAAATAAAATAAAAATTTGCTAAAATTTCAAGAAAAATCTTGGTAAAATAAAAAGTTGGAAAAAGAACATTTATGTTGACCAAAAATCACCATTTTCAGCTTACCAAATCAACATTCGGAATATCAAGTCCACGAGCTGCAACATCAGTGGCAACAAGCACTGTGAATTTCCCTTGCCGAAAACCATTCAATGTTCTCTCTCTCTGATGCTGAGATATATCACCATGCAGTGCTTCAGAGGCTATACTACTCGTTAATGCCAATGATACTTCATCGGCATCCTTTTTTGTCTGCGTAAAAACAATAGTCTTTCCACCCTTTGCATAAACCTAAACAGCATGGTAACATTCAGTGGAATTATTGAAATTGAAGTATATTCACTAACATAAAACTAAATTAAATTGCCACAGTAGAATGAACCTTCGAGAATTCTTAGCCATAAGTTTGTGTCAGGGTATTTCACATGAACTACATCCCAATATAAGAATAACGAAAACAAAACTTCCCTGCTTAGTATGCATGCTTCTTTTACCCAACTCAAAAAATCACTAAATGCATTAATAGACATAACTTTTTTAGGCTCAAATATATATTTTAGCACTACATTTTTACACTTGTGCAAATTTTAGGTTGAACTTTCAATTTCGCAAATTTTTACCTCATGAAATTAAAAATAATACACATTTTACCTTTACGCCAAATTACTAAAAGTGTGATAACGGGGCCAATATAAGGTTGCTTTCAGTTCAGGGTGGAATATACATTACATTTTAAAATACACATTTTATCACTAAACTATAGCTATTTTACAAATTCTACTATTGAAAATTCCATCTTGCAAGTTTTAAAACTAAACTTTTAATTTCGTGAATCTTACCATTAAGGTTTCATTTTCAGCAATTTTACCAACTGAATTTCAAAATTATAGACGTCTTACATTTCTATAAGTAATGTCAATTTACTAACAATATAACACCACCATTTCGTGCTCTAATGTGAGTTTGAGGTAAAATAATGACGTTATTTCTTCAAACAAGGTTGAGAAAAGGAAAGTAGATATGAAATGTAGATAATTGGAGTAGTTTTAGACCAAAGTAATATTACTAAGATTAAAACGATTTAATTATAATTTCACAAAAAATCTTTTACTCTAATTCTATTTATTTAACTATGCAACCGTTTAGGTTACACCAGTTATGTCATAAAAACTGTCTCAATAAAATCTCAAAAATAATCATAATTATTTATTATTTAAAACAACTTTCTAGATTTGTCTTATATTTTCCACATTTTACTGTTATATAGCTTTCAGTAAAAGTAGTAGTTATTTCACCGCTACCCGAACATCAAACCAGATAATATATTTAAAAATATGATCCAGGTAGGATTTTAAGCATGAATAGCTAAAGAAATCAAAATCTTAGGATTCTAAAAAATTCCCTGGAGTGAAATACAAATTAATTAAACAAATAGATTAATATTAACAGTAGGGGTGTTACTTCACCATTTCTAATTAATACAAGATGAAATATCCACTTAATTTATTGGTCACATAATCACAACTTTGTTGTTCTACCTTATTTATTGGTTATGTCATCACATTTTATTTCTGATCGTTCAGAAATAAAATTAGCAAAAATGAAAAACGTTCAGTCATAAAATGTGTAATTTAAGATATAGTTTATATTTCACTCAGAACTGGAAGTTACCTCACATTGACCACAACAACATATTGTTAATAATTTGACAGCCATTTGACAGAAATTTAAGAATTGAATAATTCTGAAATTCAGAAGATAAAATTTGAGAAATTTAAAGTTCAATGGTAAATTCACAAATGTATTAAAATTTAGTGATAAAATATGCAATTAAGTCTTTTTTTATTATCATATCATACAATAACACCATCCAAATCAGAATTCAGAAATATAAGCTTTTGAAATTACCAAACATCAAGTTAAGATTGTAATTTGTAAAATCATAACAGCAAACTTACAGTTATAAGATCAGAAAGAACTGTCCGTTTTGATGTGGCAGTGGCTGATAAAGCATAAAGTTTGATCCCTTCAGCAAGTTTCTCTTCTTCTTCCCCAACCTTGTTCACCAGAAAAAGGGAAAAACATCATAACCAATTTCCTGTTATTAAAACACATCTTAATCATGACTAATTTTCATTTTACAATAAGGTAAACATTATTAGTATAAACAATTGCATCTATTTGATAAAAAAGAATTAGAAGAAAAAGTCAGTTTATTGGAAATTCATTCATGCTTTCCCTTCATTAGAAAGTGAGTTTAAGCCTAAAACAAAACAGACTTGTAAGCTAAGGATTGTTCCTACTTAAATATTATAAATTGATCTTATATCTAGTCAACATGGGATCTTCAATACACGCTCTCACGCTGAGACATGGACATCTTGTGCATGGGAATATGTAATCATCGGTGGGGTCTCCAATACACCACTCTTACGTTGAGGCATAGACATCTTGTGCATGGGAATATATAATCATCGGTGGTCTGATAGCAACCAAATAATGTATGACATGATAGCCCCAACAAATCGCATTGAGACATGCTATGATACTATATTAAGAAGTGGACTAAAAGTCTAATTCAATCCTATAAAACTGGTTCATAAGGTAAGAATTGTCCCAACTTGTATACTGTAATTTGGTCTCATCTAATCAATGTTGGATCTCCAACACACATCCCTCATGCCGAAGCATGTACATTTTGTGCGTGACAACGGATGAGAGAATAAGCCCATTAAGAAGTGGATTTAAGCCTAGTTCAACCTAAAAAAAACATTGTGTAAGGTGAGGATTGTTTACATCAATAAGTCACAAATAGTACAGTAGGTTACCCTACATCTACAAGACTTTGTAGTCAACACAGATTGAAATGCAATTGAAAACTTACTAATTATGAAATAAATGAAAAATCCACTTGTAAATACAGAACATGTCTTCTATATTAGACAACATTTTTAATCATTTTTTAAAAGTATCCTCACATGCTCACTCATTACCACAGCACACACTGTTTTTGAACCACAATTCATCATATCACACAGAGCCTATTTCCCTGCACAGCACCACTTCTTGTTGATGAGAAATATAAGATGACCATGTTATGTGTCTCGAGGTAAACAATGAGAACATTGCGAACCCAAAAAATATCATACTCTGTAATCTACAGTCGTACTCCATAAATAAGAAAGTACATAGCCAACAACTGTGCATATTCAGAGAGAAGACAAGCCAAAAAAAAAAGTAACAAAAGATTTTACCAAATCAATCGTCAAAGGATTGTTCAAATGCTTTCTGGACAGTTTCTTGACCCAACCAGGCATGGTAGCAGAAAACAGCATGGTCTGGCGCTGCGCGGGGACCTTATCCAAAATGACCTCCACGTCCTCCTCAAACCCAACAGCAAGCATCTGATCAGCTTCATCAAGCACCAAATACTGCACCTCACTCAGAGTAAGGCTACCTCCATTCAATAGATCAATTATTCTACCCGGTGTTCCAACCACCACATCAACACCTCGCGAAAGCGCACTCTGCTGTGTTACATAAGAAACACCCCCATAAACACAAACCGTTTTCACGTAAGGAGCAGATTCTTGTATCTCCTTCTCAACTTGCTTGGCTAACTCCCTGGTAGGTGCTAGGACCAATGCCTTGGGAAGCCTGCTATGCCTCCTGCAAGAATTAAACACACATACATACATAAGTATATGAAGCAATATAACCTTAAATATTAAACAATGTGCATGAATAAAAATGGCATGGACCTGTGAGAACTTTGCTCATCATCATCGGGAGTGAGGCCTTTGAGAATTGGAATTCCGAATGCTAATGTTTTGCCAGTGCCGGTCTTTGCTCGAGCAATGATATCTCTACCTTCTAGTGCAGGCACTAACACAGCTCTCTAATCACACCAAAGAACAATCATTTACATCTGTGGTAGTTGAAAAAAAAAGGAATAAAAAGTACTGATACCTGAATGGGAAAGAGGCTTGTGATTCCACGTTTTTGTAGGGCGTGAACGAGGGAAGAAGGTAAAGACAACTTGGAAATGTCGAGTTCGTGGTCGCTGACGTGGTCGGGTTGGTGGTCATAGCCAAATTGAAGGCCATTGCTAACGTCGTCAAGAGTTAAACCCTCGAAGGGTTGTTGGGTGAGAATGGAAGAAGTGGGGGTGGCAATGGCTGAAGGAACGGAAGATAGCGTGTGGTTACGGGGAAGGGTGTTGAATGAAACGGAGGTGGTTGGTCTTCTGAGGAGTTGGAGAGAGGGGTTTTTGAATATAGAAATGGAAGAAGAGAGAGGTATGGTGGAAGAAGAAACCATGTTTGTGTCGGTTAGAAGATGAAGAAGACGAACAGAAGATTAAGCGGCGAGGGGATAAGGCCACGCGCTTTTTTTCCTCTGAAAGTTTGGCCTTTTAAACCTCTCTGAGGTTTGTCTCTCTGTCAGTGAGTGAGAGATACTTGAATTTCGACTCGGGTCTTTTCCGGGCCGCTAAGGTCTGCAAGGATTTATATGATTAACATTTGATATTTAATCTTTTTTAATATTCATAATTTTGATGCATTTAGTTGACATAAAAATAAATTATGTATTAACAATGTGATTTTATTATTTGTTAATTTTTTGTTAAAAAATATTTTTTATTGATTGATCCTGTAAAATATTTTATATGAAAGCTACGTGACCATATGATTAAGTGGTTATTTTATTATCATCTCGTAATAAAAATGTTAATTAGCTGGTTTTGTTTGTTTTAAGATAAACCAGCACGACATCCCCATGTTTCAAAAAATTGTTTTTTTTATATCGGTTTATATTATAAGTGTCCTATAAATTTGGAAATTATCAAATGTGTCTCTAATTAAATTTTTGTGATTTATTAAGTTTTAAAATTTTAAAAAGTCTATATAGTTAGACTTTTAATGTGAATTATACGATGTGACATGCCAGTTATATTATAATGTTATTTCTTTTGAATGTGGTACATAATATTTTATTATAATATACTTTAATGACGAACATTTATTTTAAGAATTTATTTTGTATTTAACTAACATTAATTTTAAAATAAATTAAAATTATAAAATATAAAATTAAAAGATAACACTAAAATTAATATTATAGGGTATAAAACTTTGTTATTTATAAATATAAATTATTTTCACATAAAAATTTTCCAAACTTTTACAATTTTACCATTAAAAAGAAACTGCAAGTATACATAATGATGAAACTCTAAATAATAATTGCTAAATAATAATTGTGACGTGTCTAATATAACCTAATCAAGAGGGAAGAATTGGTTATTTTGATTTTTCGCTATTTTTAAAAAAATATTGAATACTATTTAATCTTTAAAACCTAAATCATCAGTTTTCTTAATTTGTAATTAATAGACTGATTTAATCAATTAGGAAGGTATAGAAGATGAAAGAAACAAAAGAACACACAAATTTTTATACTGGTTCGATTTAAGATAAATTTACATCCAATCTTCTCCTAAGCAAATCAAGCCTAGGAGGATTTCACTAAATCAATAGAGTTACAAGAATTGCAACAACATTTATGAAACTCAAGACTCTAAAGACTAAGGAGCTTGATCTACAAATCAAGAACTTCTCCTATATGCAATGCCTCCACACAATTGCACCTAGACCTTTGCACACACAACGAATCAACAGTAAACAAAAAATACAATTCAAAAGAGAGCAAAGAACAAATACACCTAATGGATGTGCATATGTGACACTCAATCCTAAAGCCAAGCTTGACCCTCCAAGATTGAATCCATTATCAATCTTCTTGAATGTCCAATTGAATTATCTCCAAGAAAGCAAGAACTTTGTGAATCTCAATCTCAGAAAATTCTCTTAGAAAAAATCTCTTCTTGATTCAATTATGCGTCATTTTCAAACTGATTTCAAATTTGTTTTTAAATCAGAGTTTTGTTGCTAAGATTAGTGGATTAGGGAATTTACCTAATCAATTATCGTGGATGAATTTTCATTGCATTTCAGTGCAGTGCCCTCTAATAATCTATCAGTTAAATATCTAATCCATTAACAAGTTATGCATTTGACATATTTAAGAGTTTGACAGCTAATTTATACAGTTCAAGCTTGACTTACATGTAATCTTAGATATACAACACCTATACAAATGATAAGTTTAGGACTAAGCCTAAAACAGTGATACAAGGTGTTTGTATGACTTTGGACATCATCAAAATCATCTTTGTTGGATTGAGCAGGCTCCCCCTGTCAATAGTAATATGCACATAGATGTACATCATGAATAAAAATAATCAATATTGTTACAATTGACTATATATTTAAAAAAAAATGTCAAAACTTTTACTTAAGAATAAATTGTATAAGCAATAAGTATTAATAAAATAAAACTTTAGCATTTAGATATGACAATGATTAGTATACAATTATAAGTTTTAAATAAACTTACAAAAACTTGAACTTGGACCTTCTCACAAAAAAATTCATCTCTTATATCAATCTTGAATATTTACCTAAAAATAAAAATTATCCATAATAAATATCTAGGATATTATTGAGTAGAAAGGATGTCACTAACTACCTAAAATATATTTGAAAAATATATTAAATATAAGTAAATAATCAATAAATTTTTTAATGAATATTAATAAAATAAGACTTTAGCAATTAAATATCATAATAATCCCCCTTTTCGAGCCCTCGCCTAGGTGAAGTGAGCTCGCTTGAGCAAGAGGACTCTATGGCTTGAGCGAGGCCTTTCTGCCTAAGCGAGAGGTTGGGCGAGGAGTGCATTGGCTCTGTGGTTTCTTTGTTTTTGAATGTTGGTCATATGTTTGGACTGATTGTACATTTTAAAGCATGAATTGAGTGATTCTGTGTGAACAATATGTATTATGGGTTGTGACTTATGAGTTTAATATGATTTGAGTATGAGGCATGTATGGAATGATTCATGGATTGAGAATGATGATGTTGGTATGGATTTGACATGGGATATGAATGAGAGTTGATCAAAAGGTTGACATGAGATTTATATGCACTAAAGTATTTACTAGGTTGTTGGAACATGATTTGTATGTGGTTAGGACGTAATTCCTTGAATCTCTAGATGAGATCTTAGGGTGGTGTCTCAGTTGGTCAGGACGTAATTCTATGACCCCTGTTAATGGGAGTTCATGGTGGTGTCCCATTTATATAATTTAATAAGGATTTTCAAGGTAAGGTAAGGTTGCATCCTGATACTCTAAGAAGTCAGTTAGTCTCACATAGAGCGAACTGACTCTTGTGGTGAGAGTAGTCGGAGACCTGAAACTCATTAAGGGTTAACCTTGTGTGTGGGGGATTGAGACATTGTAACACTTAGCTCGGGAGTGAACAGGAAAATCCACCACAGGTGCAAGCATCAGCTGAATCTGACTAAATTATATGTATTTGGATGAGTCAAGTCTGAGTCTTAGTGTATTATTTGCAAGTCATAAGATGATTGGTTGACTTATATTTATTTGTATGTGAAATAGCATGTATCCATATGATAAATTGTTTTATACTCTAGTTTACCCCTTTTGCTTGTTTGGTTGACTTGAATGTGATTCTTCTCCTTTCGTGATAATCATCAATTTATTGATGTGAGCAAATGCGAGAGGTACTCGGGTCAACAGGAGAACAATGACTCTGCTGCTTAGCCCGCCTGGGCTGGATCCTGCTTAGTAGGTTTTCTCTTAAGGCTATGGCCCATGTATTAACTTGTTTTAAATCTTAATTGTATTACTATTGGATTATGTACATGTGTGTATTGTGTCTCATGATTTTCTTTTATGAATTCTTGAATATTTGTATGGAGTGAGTTTATACTCCGAATCCTTGTTTATAATATTATATTGTGTGACGTGTCATTGAAGTAAATCTATTTATAAAATGGGACGTTACACAGAAGAATACTTTTCTTAACACAGTTGAAAAATTGTAAGAATTAAGAATGTTGCATAAAAAATACATGAACACGAAGAAAACATTAAAAACCTATTTAAAAAGTAAAAAAAAAATATATCCTTTATTAAACTTGAATATAAAAAGGAAATTAATTAATCTCAAATAACTTTTAATGTTGAAATTATTTTACATTATTTTTATTTATTTTCTTCATTGTTTATTATGGATTTTTCCATTTTTTTTTTACTTTTCATTTAACTTACGATATAGAATATCTTAGATAATAACCTACAACATATTTTGGATTAATGTTTTACTTAAAGAAAATAAAACAAAAATATAAAATTATAAACATATTTTGTAACATTTGTAAAACTACCTTTTTTCCTTGTATATAGTGTAATTTTATCTTGTCATAATAGTTTGACTTTTAATGCTCATCAAAGCAATCCTGTAAAAATGATTTTCTTTAAATGCCATAATTTGAAAGCTTGGAATTAAAGAAGAAAAGTTACCAAAACAAATTAAAAATTAAATGGATAAAGACCATTAACCAGGAATGAACAAACAGACAGAGAATATATAGGAGAAAGAAAAAAGTGTGAAAATTAATGAACTAATAAAATCTTTAAATCAAGAAAAATTGAAAAGCAAATATGAATTAAATAAAGCGTAAAGAATCATGGAAGTTATATTTTTTTACCGTTGTGTCTGTGAGCGCTGGGGGAATAGAATTAGAAGTAGAAAGAAAAGAAGAAATTGAGGTATTGGCCTGTTAGCAGCACTGTGTCTCCCCTTCCAAATTCCGATTCCTTTGTAGCCGCCATTTTTTGGTGTTCACTGCATCGTCCTTTCCTTTTCCCATTCTTTCTCTTCCAACGACTTACCAGATCTGCTCCTTTTCGCTCCAACAATAATTTCTTCCATTCTGCATAGGGTTTACACTTTCCTCTTTCTGCCGGCTCCGGTATCATCCTCCGTGGCATGAATTCGGCTCCGTTGGCACCACTCGCCGGTTTTCGCTGACGGAGATTCGGAATTCGGCTGCAAAATGGTTCCAATTTTGTTGTACATCGTCGCTTTCCTTTGCACGTGCGGAGCTATTGCGTTGTCCTTGCTTCACATTTATAAGCATCTTCTCAATTACACCGAGCCTACTTATCAGCGGTTCATTGTTCGTATCGTTTTTATGGTCCCGGTGAGTCATTCATTATGAATGCCTCTTTTGGAATGTTAGCATTTATCATTGTAATAATTATGATTAACGAAGGTTTTGTCCATTTTATTTTCGGAAAATGAAGATAAAAATTCACTTTTGATTTTTATACTATTGTGGTATAGCAGCTGAAATCTGTGTTGTATTGTTAGGCTTTTGTGTTGTTTGCCGTCTTTAGTAGCTTAAGTGATTGGCTTACATGTAACCTAGTTGAAATATGAAATTAAATGCTCGCGTGGACTGCATGCATGTTATAAAAGATTGTTAAAATGAGGCGTTTGTGTTAATGGAGAAGTGGAGATTGTGCGGTTGTTCCTTTTTCTTCGTCTTTCAAATTGAAAGTTCTGGAAATCCTTGCAGCTCCTTTGCTGGTTGCTGCTTCGTCTATTTGGTTTTGGTTTGGTTGTAGGCCAAACCTGTTTACTTTCTGTATCTGATATGCTTTTGCTGATCATTCGTTACAATGACTTTCCCGTGCTGTGTATATTTGTTTCCTTGTTCATTAAAATCATATGTATATATTTTTTTTACTCTCTATTTTTCATGTCACGTTGCTGTTGATCTTTTACTGGGAAACGTACCGGTTTGCTTTCTGTTTTATGTCTGTATGATTTTGTCCACTCAATTTTGAAATTTAATTTTCTAACAGGTTTATGCGTTGATGTCATTCTTGTCGCTTGTTCTACCAGTTGGTTCAATCTATTTTAATTCAATCCGGGAAATGTAAGTTATCTTATGTTTCTGTTTTTGTTGTGGTTGTTTCTATCTTGATTTTTAATATTTTATTTTATTAGTTTGTTTATGTTCGTTTGTGTATCTTGGTTTACATGCCAAATTATCTGTTCCTTTTGTTCGTATAATTTGGGAGATATCCTGTATCATATTATGGCTGATGCAATTATTCTGCTTAAATGTTACCTGGGTGAATAGCCAGATCAGAAGTAGTTTTAATTGTCATTCTGTCCTGAAACCCCTCGAAGTTGCTTGTGGAACTTACTGGTTTAGTATCCTTCTTCGGATGAAATCAATCCAACCAAACCTAGGATGCAATTTCATATCTTTTCCTTTTAAAAAAATAGTTTAAGTTTTGTACATATCTGATCAAGTAGCCACTGAACAGAGCTTGAGAGTAGTAGTATTATTCATATGTTCTGTTCATTACGTGACTGAGATGTCAAAGGAGGATATTGCTCAGAAACCTTACTTAAATATGTAGTCATAATCCTGAATGGCACCTCCCTTTCCCCTATTCATGTGATCTTGACAGTCTTTTACATTTTTTAGTGCCTCTGCTGACTTTAATTCGTTAATGTCACTTGTTACTTGTTTAAAATATAAATGGGGTTATGACCTATTTTATCAACTGGAAGCAGTGCATTTAATAATATTCTCCTGGCTACTTTTTCAGCTATGAAGCTTGGGTTATTTATAATTTCCTATCACTATGTCTCGAATGGGTTGGTGGTCCTGGAGCAGTAGTCCTAAGCTTATCTGGACGGAATCTGAAGCCATCATGGTTTCTGATGACTTGTTGCTTGCCTCCAGTAGCACTTGATGGGTGAGTTTTTGCTAATCTGATTCATGTTTTTTTTTTGTTAATTTCTGTGCCTGAAAATACTTATTTTCCCTGAAAATTTATACCTAGAATTTTCCTTGAAATTAATGTATTACTCAACTTTTGTAAGTGGGATTATGTCAGTTGTGTTATTTGAAAAACTGCTAAGTTTTTTGTAAGTGTAAATCTTGGGATCCCAGGGAAATAAAAGTATGATTCAAACATGTAATGTGAGAGCTTTATTATTATCATAGTTGATGATCATCCCTTACTCCTGAACTTTCTGCAGGCGTTTTATACGTAAATGCAAGCAAGGGTGTTTGCAATTTGTGATTTTGAAGCCCATTTTAGTTGTTGTTACTCTAGTACTTTATGCAAAGGGGAAATATAAGGATGGAAACTTCAGTCCAAAACAATCATACTTGTATCTTACAATCACCTATACGTTCTCCTACACAATGGCTCTATATGCTCTTGCTTTGTTTTATGTGGCATGCAAGGATCTACTTCAACCATTCAACCCAATCCCAAAGTTTATTATAATAAAATCTGTTGTATTCCTGACTTATTGGCAGGTACTTCTCACGCTTCTTTCTTTGTATGGTCTATCCTTTCCTTTTATTATCAACTCTATTTATTATCAACTCTTTTGCTCAAAAAACAAATTATTTAAAACATTTGCCAACTATATTATAATCTCTCATAAAAAACTACAGTCCATATGATTCTAGTAATAATGGAGTGAGTACTATGACTCGTGGGGTTTGTCTATACATGCTAAGATGTCATTTAGCTATATTATCGTGATTATTTTTTTGGGCTGTATTACACTGTAACTCTTATCAATCATGCAAAAGTTGCTCTGCTGTGCTATGAGATATAATTTAGAGTTTGAAAATGATTCGCTGTTAATTTGACACTGTATTCCAGATAGAGGTTTGACGCAACTTTTGTTTCTGATATTTTAGGGTGTCTTAGTTTTCCTTGCTGCAAAGTCAGAATACGTTAAGGATGCAGATGAAGCTGCTCTACTTCAAGATTTTTTTATTTGTGTCGAGATGCTTGTTGCAGCTGTTGGACATTTTTATGCATTTCCGTACAAAGTATACGCTGGGGCTAACATAGGTGCAAACCGTGGGTTGACAGCTAGCCTTGCTCATGCTTTGAAATTAAATGACTTCTACCATGATACGGTCCACCAGGCCAGTCTCACTTTTAATATTCTTCTCATAGTTTTACTTTTTCATCATAATTCTGTGCATCAGACTTGATGCATTACTGCGCAACCATCATGTTGCAATTCTAGTTCGATGGAATTTTCTGTACGATTCTGTTGTGACTCAATTTGCTTGTTTAATATCTGCTGACAGTTTGATATTGCTTCTGGCAGTTTGCACCGACATACCATGATTATGTTCTCTACAACCACGGTGAAAGTGGTGAAGAGGGAACTAGGAAGTATAGGTCACGAACTTTTGTTCCAATTGGCCCAGAAATGGACACTGTGAGAAGAAATAAGCATTTGTTTGGAAACAAATCAGCAGATGACATACAGCTCTCAAGCTTATCTTCTAGTAGTAGCGCTGCCTCAATTTCTGGTCTCAATTCGGAAGTGTCACAATCTGGTGGAATGAAATCTTCTTTACTCGAGGATGCGTCAAATTCTTTATCTGGTGGCATGAAATCTTCCTTACTCGACGATGCGTCAAATTCTTCATCTGTGCCCTACGATATGACACTTATTGACTTGGATACACCCAGTTATCCTGAAAAAGTTCCAGCAGCTGATAAAGCCGGTACTCGGTGGTAATGAACATTCAGAGAGCCAAGTTAATGGGAAAATTGTCATTGTTGAAGAGAAGAGATAGTAATAGGGGCATCCTGCATCCTTCTCTTCTAGGAGAGAATTGAGTTAAGTGTGGTTTGTTTGATTCCAGGAAAGCATGTAAGCAGGTCTGGCGCTGATCGCTATGTCAATGTTGCTTAAAAGCCCTAATCTCTCCCAAGTCCCAACAAAACCATTGTTTGATAATTGGGCTTTCGTGTTGATACTGTGATTGTCTCCACCGATGCGTATCGTGTGCACAACGTATATACAGAAACAGAAATAGTTGGCTTACTTCAAACAAGACAGACCCTGGGTTGAGTGAATTTGGATTATAACTAAACTAATTGATCGATTGTTTTCTCCGCACCATGAATACAAAACACTGTTGAATTTCATACAATATTTACTGCCATCATTTTTACCTTTTTTTCTAAATGTGCTGTATAGTTTTTTGTTTCGAAGATTTTCTGCTTCGGGAATGTCTTCGCTTGCAGATCCATACGAAGGATGAATGACAATATATATTGTATTACTGCTAACTGCTCATGTAGGCTGAATCACGTGTTTCTTAGTTTTACAAGAAGGATAAATTTTTATTATTGCTCGAGTCAAAGGCCTAACGTAACTGAAACCTTGCACGACCCATCTTTCACAATTTCATATTATGCAGTTTTTTTTAATTATAATGTGCAAAAATAGGTGCTAGCTCATTCGTCCTTTTCTTTCAGTCTTAATAACTAAAATGTAATATTATTCTCTGCATCTACGACAAAGAAAGGAGAAGGTATCATCAATATAGACTACTATTTTCAGAAGACACTAATCTAAACAATAGTTTGCACTTCCATCATGATCACACATGTAATGTAAAATGACCATTAATTCCTTCATAAATTGGGATACCTCAATCATCTTTTAATATTTGTCAAATAGTCGTCGCCTTCATCACTAGCATTTGAAAATAGCTCATGCTTCCGATTCACACAATTAATTATGGTTATCTTCGACATGTAGCATCATCCTCTTCATCATCATCATACATTTCGTTTCATATTGTTTGCCATTTTTCGGTTGTATTCAGGCACTATCTGCTGTTATCGCTCATGTCACAGCGTTTGGTAGTGACAGTAACTACTGGTCCTTTTTGCATTTATTGACACACGCCTTGGCTCATGCTTTGGTTTACCAACAAAGCTTTTGGTCCCACTGGTTTGAGAATGATGCTCCTAGACCCCCCTCATTGGATGTCTCTGTTCCAACCCTACCAAAACATCTATGGAGCCCACAAAAGTAGGAGGAAGATCGTCTCCACTTGCATGGACTTATACGGATAATATATGTAGGAGGAGATGATGGGAGTTTGTTTCTGCTTATATTGTATAACTCATATACATACACAACATAAGCTTCCACAATCTACAAACAGGAAGTAACAAGTGAAGGGTCAAACAAGTAAGGCCGATCACAAAAGTCACCGTCCATATACGTGAATTTTTTTAGATTAAAATTTACTAAGCTCAACCAACCTCTTGGAGTAGTCAAAGTACATGTATGTATTCACTTCATCCAAAATCACTTTAAAACATAAGGTGATAATTTTAGATAAATATTCTTCTGTGTAGACGTGTTTAAAATTGATTGACTTAAAACAACCTTCAGAAATTTTTATGTTTGGATAACAATATTTGTTCTGAATTATGTCATTAACTTCTAGAGTAATAAAACATTCTGAAATCAGTTTTTCAAACTCCTACCCAAATCAATGTCCACGTGTTAAAGTGCTTACAATAATGTTACATGAGAAGAAAGAAGAAAGAAGAAAGAATACGAGTGTTGTGTTTAGACTTTAGCTACCATGGTGGCTTCGCAAACATAGCAAAGTAAAATTAGGGGCGTTGAATTTCTACAGCTGAGATAGTTCATTCACAACCTTTTCTTCCCCTATTTCATATACTTATCTTATTATCTCTGACAAAACTCTCATTTTCTATTAAATTTTTTAATGGCTCTGACTCGAAGAAGACAGAGCCAATTATATTAACTTGTGTGCTTCTTTTCCTTGTGTGTTTTCCCTCCCTTCTTCTTCTTCTTAAGGACCGTTTTCTCTCTGATTCAGAACGGTGGTGAAAATCAGATATCAAGTATCAAGGCATGGCTAGTGTGAGCTTGAACCCATTGTTCAAGAGTGAACCTTTTGGGTGTTACTACAACATTAACAACTACTACTCTGAGCAGAACAACACCATGTTGGAGAAGAGGCTGGTATTCCTGAGAAGCTACCAGTTCTGTAGAAAGAAGAGTCTGACAGAGAGAATCAAAGGGTCTTTGGTTCGCGCCAAGAAAATTGTATGGCTAAGACTAAGGTCTGCTTGCAAACTGAGGAGGTCCTTGATCTTCTTTTCCAGGTTCAAATGCGCTTTCTATTACCGCCGGAGAAGGTTCTTCCAGCTTCTACACACCACCAACAACCGCAAAACCGAATCTTCCTCGTGTTTATGGTAAACCAAAAACAGAAAGACAAACCACAACTTCTCACACTCAGAATCAGACACCTCTATTATTCTTTTGTTTCTGTTTTTTTGTTATTAATCAACCCTCTACAGTTTCTCCATGAGTTTGTGATGGCCAGTTGAAACTGTTACACATATTGTTCATTAATCTCAACAAGTTTGGCTTTGCTTCTGTATATCTTTCCCTCAGTTTAATCGATTTGCTCATAGTCTCGTGACCCATGCCTTTAACTTCTCCCTTTTGCAGAAATAGAAATATGGAAACTGTTTCTTGATTGTTCCTATTAATTTTAGTTGTATTTTCTAGATCAGTGTAGAAGAAAACAGGCAAAGAGACATCTATAACTGTAATTTAATCGTGTTGAGATCACCAAGATTGAAGTGATTGATTAACCAAGTTGGCACAAAGAAAATGGTCAATTCTAATCCAGGATTTCATGCATATTATTAGAATTAGAAACTTCATCCCAATATTATATAGTATATGTATGCACATACACACACTCCAATGAACTTTAACATCATGTTCATTGGAAAGTACTTCGAGATGCTTGGTGGTGTGTGCTCCGGCAAACCTGCAAGGTGTTTGTTAAAAAGATCTGCAATTTAAGTCTAAGGTTTGAGTTCTCTAGAATGGAACAAAGCACAAAAAAGCATTTCGAAGTTCCAGGTTTGAATAACTGCTAGTGAACACGGAACAGAGACTATTAAAATATAGTATTTGTACCTGGTAATTTAGGCAAGTTAATTAGTGAAGTGTGTTTGATATAATTTTTCTAAATTTTCCTTCTAGAAATTTTTACAGATTACTGCATCCACAACAAACCCTAGAACTTAAACCTAAGAAACATTACTCTTGTTCTTGACTTTGAAGGTGTTTCTTTTGAGACATTCATATTCTTCACCTATGTAATTGAATTGACTTTAAGATTCAGGGGCAACTGTGTTTGGTAGCTGCTTCTTCTGACCATCAAATTTATTGATGAAGAAGAGGATGGTGTGAAAAGTTATTAGAATTTGTAGTCAATTTATTCACTGTTCAATATAAGGCACAATGCCAATCCCAAATCTTTTTCTCCAAACTTGCTGCCATTGAATTTTCATCTCTCTGATTTATGGCATTGTAAGAAAATTCAAAAAAGTACAACACTTTTATGATACCAACAAGTATTATCATTTTCCTTGCATAGATATTTTATATGGAAAATATAAATGGCACATTCTTCTAACGATTTTCCATTATTAATATTAAAATGAAAAATAAGAAATTTAAAAATTTGAGAGCTAAAAATATTTATTCTTTATTTATTAAATTAATACCTATTCAAATAAGAAATTTGGAATGTTCGGACAATATAAAAGTTTCTAATACATGCTATTCAATTATTTATCATAATAGAATAAATTTATTGATTGCTATTATAATTAAAGTAATATAAACGAGTTCGTATTGATTGATGTTGTAAAATTCATTTTACTATACATCGTATGCATTTTTAACTTTTAAAATATACCTATTCATGCTAGTTCCGAGTCTTCAGAATTAATTGTTTTTATTTTAGTGTATTTTAGGTTAAAATTTTAGTTTTGAATCCTTAATTTTACCTAATAATATGTTGTTTTTAAGGTTAAATATGTTTTTGATCCCTTAACTTTCACTGAATTTTAAAATTAGTCTATCTTAAAATTTTGGATCAATTTAGTCTTTCATTTTCGAAATAATGTAGTCTTTTTAATCAAATTTTATTAGATTTATTTGATGTTTTGTACGCATTTTAAAATTGTATTTGAGTTGTTTATACAGTTTGACACATCTTTGTTTTAATGTTAAGTCAAATACTATTATGAAACACGTTTGAAATGTCAAATAAACTTAATAAAATTTAATTAAAAAGACTACATTCATGTATTTCAAAAAATGAAAGACTAAATTGATCCAAAATTTTAAGATAAATTGATTTTAAAATTCAGTGAAAGTTAAGGAACATAAACCTTATAATTATTTTCTAAATAGTGATGTATTTACCAAGTATTGACGTGATATTTATGAAGTAATGAGCTAAAGAAATACAAACTATAATGTGTAAAGGCCAAACTATAAGAAATACAAACAAACTTTAGACCAAAAAATGTTTATTGCTCATTGAAAAATGTATTTTTATAAAAAAAAAATAAAAAATCCTTAGCACGTTGTGTTATTATTTTTCATTGCGGTAATCAACCAAGCAAATTGATACGTACCATCTAGAAATAAACAATTGTGAAATTTGAAGTAACATGTTCATCATATTTAAAAACAAGTAAATAAAAGAAAACCTTGAAAATCACGCAATGTTCACCATACTTATTTATTCTGTTTTATAACTAAAATAAAATTTATTTACCCTTTGGACTTTAGCTTGAATTTATTTAGTTTTATATAACATGTGTGTTCCTTCACAAAACCCCATGACTGTGTTCTAGTGGTCAAATTGAATCTACTCAACGTCACTCTCATTAACAAATTACTTAATTTATTTTCGGTGACCAATGTGAATCACCACCTTTCAAAACCCTTTTCTTCACTCCCAATATATATATATATATATATATATATATATATATATATATATATATATATATAT
>Ga0099823_1000713_pt1 | contig 24027 bp, 23 predicted proteins | sample CowpearedBW_FD_76831 | JGI IMG/M metagenome (GOLD analysis project Ga0099823, IMG submission 76831) | Root nodule microbial communities of legume samples collected from California, USA - Cow pea red BW | ecosystem: Host-associated > Plants > Roots > Nodule | place: USA: California | collected...
GAAGCCCTGCTTCGGCGAGATCCACACCCGCAGGTGCGATTGCAGCGTGAACGCGCGCGGCAGCAGTTCCAGCGTGGCCTGGTCCTTCATGTCGCGCTGCTGCTTCTTGCCGGGACGCCGGCCGGTCTCGTGCTCGATCTGCTCGACCATCTCCTCGACCCGCTCGCGCACCACCGATCCCGGCAGCACGCGCTTCTCCATGCGCAGGCTCAGCAGCCAATGGCCATCGATCTCCTCCAGCAGGCGGGCACCGGGCTCGCCGCGCGGCGGCACCCAGCCGGCCGACAGCGCCTCGGTCGCGCCGCACGGCTTGAAACGCTCCTGCTCGAGCGCGTCCTCGAGCTTCTCCACATGGGGCTGCCAGTCGTTGGACAGGCGGTAAACGATCAGGTTCTTGAACATCTCGGAACTACGGCAGGCAAGGACGGCGCGCCAGGGCGCCAGGAATGACGACGGGGCCACGCGGACGACGCGTGGCCCCGTTCAAACGATGGGCGATTGTCTCAGTTCCGGCGGCCGCTCCGGCCACCGGATCAACCCGCTTGCGCGTTCAGGCCTGAGCGGATTCGGCGGCGATCTGGCGCAGCGCCTGCTCGAACGCCTCGGGCGGCTGGCCGCCCTGGATCAGGTATTTCTCGTTGATCACGACCGCCGGCACCGAGTTGATGCCGCGCGTCAGCCACAGCGACTCGGCGTCGCGCACGTCATCGGTGTAGTCGCCGCTGTCGAAGACGCGCGCCGCCTCGGCCGCGTCCAGGCCGATCTCGCGCACCGCGGCCAGCAGCGTCTCGCGCTCGCCCGGGTTTCTGCCATGCGTGTGATACGCCGTCAGCAGCGCCAGCTTCAGGTCGTGCTGCGCCTTGGGCGACTGCAGCCCGGCCCAGTGCAGCAGGCGATGGGCGTCGAAGGTGTTCCAGACGCGGCTGCGCGCGCCCTCGGTGAAGGTGAAACCGACATCGGCGCCGCGCTGGCGCAGATGCGCGCGGATGTCCTTGCGCTGCTCGGGCGTCGAGCCGTACTTGCGCGTCAGGTGCTCCTCGATGTCCTCGCCTTCGGGCGCCATCTGCGGGTTGAGCTCGAAGGGCTGGAAATGGATGTCCACCGGCACGTCCGGCAGACGGGCCAGCGCCGTTTCCAGCGACTTCAGGCCCACCGCGCACCAGGGGCACGCGACGTCCGAGACGAAATCAATGCGCAGCGGCTGCAGCGGACGGGCGGAGGCAGGGGTGTCGTTCATGCCCGCGACTCTAGCCACAAGCTCAAGTCAACACGCGGTCGCTGGGCTTTGCCAGGTAGAACCACTCGTGGCCGGGCTCGGCGTTGTTGTTGGGGAAGACGATGCGTCCAGCAAAGGGCGCCAGCACGGGCGTGCCGTCGGCGCGCGTGCCGATGCGCTCACCCGCGGCGACGGCGTCGAAACTGGCCCAGGTGCGCTCGAAGCGGTCGTCGGCGCTCTCGCGGTCGATGACCTCGTAAAGCTGCAGCACTTCCACCGGGCGCTTCGGATCGGCGAGCTCGATGCCCGCCGGCGCGATCATGCCCAGCAGCACCAGCGTGCGCAGGATCGCCTTGAAGGCGACCTCCGGCCCCTGCGGATCCGCGTGCTGGCCGCATTCCAGCGTGATGCAGTAGCCGCCTGTGCTGCGCATGTACTCGGTGGTGCCGACGCCGTAATGCGGATCCTGCTGCAGCGCCATGCGGCGCGAGCCGTCGGCGGCCTTCTCGGCGCGGCGCTTCAGGCCCAGCGCATACGTCGACAGCCAGCCCTCGACGATGCGCGAGGTGCCCACCGCCAGCGCCAGCGCGGTCTCGGCGGCCTGGTGGCGGAAGGGCTCGAGCTCGCCGTCGTTGTCGCGCGGGCCCATCATCGCGAAGGCCGGTCCCGGGTTGTTGAAGCTGTGCAGGTCCAGCAGCACGTCGCTGGCGGCGATCCACGGGCACAGGCGGTTGGCGACGCGATCCTCGAAGTCCTGCGGAATCGGATTGACGCGCAGGTTGCGGTTCAGGTTGCGCTCGCCCTCACGGCGCTGCAGCCGGTGCGCCAGCGGATTGACGATGGGGATCATCGTCAGCGTGCCCTTGAGCAGCGTGAGCCGGCCCTCGTCGAGCATCCGCATGACGCGCTCGATCGCGCCGACGCCGGCGACCTCGTTGCCGTGCACGGCGGCCGTCACCAGCAGCTTCGGACCCGGTTTCAGGCCGGCGAACTGATGAACGCGGAGATGGGTCGGGTGATCGGTGCGGGCGTCGCTCATGGCGTGAGGGAGGGGGCTCGAAAAGGGGAAACGCCGAGCATAGGCCCGCCGCGCGTGCCCGCGAGCGCCCGCGTGCGCGCCGCGCATGCCGGAATCGCGGCCGGCGATGAGTTCAGGTTGCAGGTGCGGGCGGCGCTCAGCCGCCGAGCAGCGCCTTCGCGTCCAGCGGCGTGTCGCAGGACCAGTGCGTGCTCGGCAGATCGCCGGCGGGGGCGCCGTCAGCCCAGCGCGTGAGCCGGTACAGCGTGCCGAAGGCGAAATCGGGCGGCGCCTCGCCCGCGCCGGCGAGCAGCTCGCCGCCGCGGCGCACGTTGTCGGCCATCCAGGCCGGCAGGCGCAGGTGATACGGATTGCGCGCGATCTCGCCCTGGTGGCATGCCAGCGCGCGCACCAGGCGCGCGGTGTCGCGCTGGCCGGTCTCGATCAGCGTGGTCGGCGACGGCTGCGTCGCCCAGAACTCGGTGTGGGCGACGACGGTGGCGATCCGCGCCTGGATCAGCGCCTCGGTGACCAGCAGGTGCACCCCGATGTGGGTCGGAATGCCATCGCCCGCGTGCGGCGCCAGGATCAGCGCCGGCTTTTCCGCCGCCAGCAGTTCGGCGACCAGCCTCACCTGTTCCTGCCATTGCGGCGTCCGCGCGGCGGCGGCTTCCGGCTTGACCTGCTCGAAGCCGTCGGCGGCCAGCAGGCGCAGGTCGAAATCCAGCACGTCGCAGGCGGCGCCCACCTCGGTCCAGCGCTCGGCGCGCCGGCCCTGCTTGCTGCCCAGCGTCACCGCGATGTTGGTCACGCGCCAGCCGGCTTCCTGGCGCAACCGCAGCGGCAATGCGCCCACGATGCACTCGTCGTCCGGATGCGGGGCGAAGACCAGGGCCAGCGGCGCAGGTTGCGCGGATTCAGCGCCTGCCGCAGCCGGCTGCGCCGCCAACGGACTGACACCGGTACGCACGGGTTGCTGTAGGACGGCATACCAGCTGGCGATCCAGGCTTCCCAATCCGCCTGGCTGACGGCTTGGCCGGCAGCCGGGCCGGCGCTCGTGGGAAAGGCAGGCGTGGGGCCCGTGGGAGAGGCGTTCGCGTTCATCGGCGGGGAGGGTTCGGCCCGGAAGCCAAAGCGTCCGGGCGGGTTCGGTCAGCCCATCTTAGCGGGCCGTATCCCCAAATGGTATTACATTGGTAGTAAATCTGGATGCAGACCGGTGTAATTCCGGAACCGGACCGGTGTCGTGGGGCCGGTGTCGCCGATTCAGGGGCGGGAAAGCCGTTCCGGCCTGCCGGGCCAAGTCGCCAGCACGACACCGCCCAGCGCCAGCGCGTAGGCCAGCAACTGCGTGCCGCTCATCCGCTCGCCGAGGAAGAGCAGGCCGATCAGCGCCGTGGACACTGGCAGGAAGACCATGAACACGCCGGCCTTGGCGGCGCTGACGTGCTGCAGGCCCTTCATCCACAGCCAGACGGTGACGGTGCTGGCGGCGATCGCGTAGAACAGCAGCAGCCCCCAGTCCTTGGGCGCAACGGCGCCGAAGTCGAAATCGACGGCCTGCCACAGCCCCAGCGGCGTGACCAGCACCAGTCCCCACAGGTTGATCAGCGCGCTGATGCGCCGCGGCGGCAGGTCGGCCGTCAGCCGCTTGCCGATGACGACGTAGCTGGCTTCGCAGCACATCGCGCCGACCAGCAGCAGCGCCCCCCAGATCGAGGTCTGCCCGAGCTGCGGATCCGCGGCGCCGCCATGGCGGTCGAGCGCCACCATCACGATGCCGCCGACCGCGGCCGCGATGCCCAGCAGCGTCCGCGGCGCGATGCGCTCGCGCAGGAACAGCCAGCTCATCAGCGCGACCGTCGCCGGGATGCCGGCCATGATCACGCCGGCCACGACGGCCGAGCTGTGCTTCATCCCGAACAGCAGGCAGATCGAGAACAGGAAGTTGCCGAAGAACGATTCAAGGAACAGCAGGAAGCGGGTCCGGCCGGAGAGCGGCTTCTCCGCCGGGCCGCGCCGCAGCCACGGCAGCATGAACACCGCCGCCATGCCGAAGCGCAGGAAGGCCAGCAGGAAGACCGGGAAGGCCAGCACCAGCAGCTTGGACAGGCCGACGTAGCTGCCGATCAGGCTGGTGCTGGCGGCCAGGCTCAGGTAGGAGAGCCACGGCACATGATGACCGTGGTGGCCCTGGTGGCCGTGATGCTCGTGGGCGGCGGGCGTCGGATCGGTGGTGGCGCTGGACATGGTGCGGGATGATGCCCCACGCCGTCACTTGAGCCGGCGCAGCGCCACGCGGATCGCATCGATCATGCGGTCCAGGTGCTCGCGCTGGGCGATCAGCGGCGGCGACAGCGCCAGGATGTCGCCGGTGGTGCGGATCAGCACGCCCTGCTGCCAGCAGTCGAGGAAGGTCTCGAAGGCGCGCTTGGTCGGCTCGCCGGCGCGCGGCGACAGCTCCACGCCGCCGACCAGTCCGAGGTTGCGCACGTCGATCACATGCGGCTCGCCGCGCAGCGCATGCAGTTGCTCGGCGAAGTAGCCCTGCAGCTCCGACGCGCGCGTCAGCAGGCCGTCCTCGGCGTAGGTGTCCAGCGTCGCCAGGCCCGCCGCGCAGGCCAGCGGGTGCGCCGAGTAGGTGTAGCCGTGGAAGAACTCGATCAGATGCTCCGGGCCGGTCATGAAGGCCTCATGGATGCGCTGCTGCGCCAGCACCGCGCCCATCGGCACGCAGCCGTTGGTCAAGCCCTTGGCCACCGTCATCAGGTCCGGCGTCACGCCGAAGGTCTGCGCCGCGAAGGCGTTGCCGGTGCGGCCGAAGCCGGTGATGACCTCGTCGAAGATCAGCAGGATGCCGTGCCTGTCGCAGATCTCGCGCAGGCGCTGCAGGTAGCCCTGCGGCGGGATCAGCACGCCGGCCGAGCCCGCGACCGGCTCGACGATCACCGCCGCGATCGTCGACGCATCGTGCAGCGCGACCATCCGCTCGAGGTCGTCGGCCAGTTCCGCGCCATGGGCCGGTTGGCCGACGCTGAACGCGTTGCGCGCGAGGTCGTGCGTGTGGCGCAGGTGGTCCACGCCCGCCAGCAGCGTCCCGAACATCTTGCGGTTGGCGACCATGCCGCCCACCGACATGCCGCCGAAGTTGACGCCGTGATAGCCGCGCTCGCGGCCGATCAGCCGGGTGCGCTGGCCCTCGCCGCGGGCGCGGTGGTAGGCGAGGGCGATCTTCAGCGCCGTTTCCACCGACTCGGAGCCGGAGTTGGTGAAGAAGACCTTGTTCATGCCCTCGGGCGCGATCTGCGCCAGGCGCGACGCGAACTCGAAGGCCTTGGGATGACCCATCTGGAAGGGCGGCGCGAAGTCCAGCTCGGCGGCCTGTTCCTGGATCGCCTGGACGATGCGCGGCCGGTTGTGGCCCGCGTTCACGCACCACAGGCCGGCCACGCCGTCCAGCACCTGCCGGCCCTGATCGTCGGTGAAGAACATGCCGTCGGCGCGCGTGAGCAGGCGCGGCGACTGCTTGAACTGGCGGTTGGCCGTGAACGGCATCCAGTAGGCGTCGAGGTTGGGCGTGGTCATGGGAACTCCGAGGTCGATGCCGGCCAGTCTAGGCAAGCCGGCGCGCAATCGGTGAGCGTTCCGGAGGCGGGTAAACCCCTGAATGCGCAACCCAATGCGGCGTGGAGATCGATTCCTCGAACACAATGCCGCCCATGGTGAAGGAAGTGCAACTGGATGCGATCGACCGCGCGATCCTCGCGGTCTTGCAGCGCGACGCGCGCATCTCGAATCAGGATCTCGCGCAGCAGGTCCATCTGTCGCCGTCGGCGTGCCTGCGGCGTGTCAAGCGGCTGGAGGACAGCGGCGTCATCGACCGCGTGGTCGCGCTGCTGAATCCGAAGGCGATCGGCAAGCCCGGCACCAGCTGGACCATCGTCAACCTGGAGCGGATGACGCCGGCGGCGCTCGCCGAGTTCGAGCAGGCGGTCAAGGACGCGCCCGAGTTGCTCGACTGCTTCTATGTGGCCGGCACCAACGACTACCTGCTGCGCTTCGCCTACAAGGACGCGGACGACCTCGAGCGGCTGCACACGCACGTGCTGATGCAGCTGCCGGGCGTGGCGAAGGCGAACTCGATGCTGGTGCTGCGGACGGTGAAGAAGTCGAGCGCGTTCCCGCTGGACTGAGCCGCGCCCTCGCTTCAGGCCGCGCGCGGTCTGAGCACGCGCAGCATCGGCAGCAACTGGATCAGCAGCATCGCGCCGAGGATCAGCGCGCAGCCCGCCAGGCCCGCGCTGCCCAGCCGGTCGCCCATCAGCAGGTAGCCGAAGATCGCGGCGAACAGCGTCTCCGACGACAGGATGATCGCGGCGTCCGCGGCATGGGCGTAGCGCTGGGCCACGACCTGCCCGGTGAAGGCCACACCCACCGACAGCACGCCGGTGTACAGGATGGGACCGGCGGCGGCCTGCAGGCCGGCCCAGCTCCAGGACTCGAAGCCCAGTCCCCAGGCCAGCGCCACCACGCCGCAGAACAGGAACTGGCCGCCGGCGACCGTGAATGGCGCGTTCATCCGGTCGGCGACCAGGCCCACCAGCAGCACGTGCACCGCCCAGGGCAGCGCCGACGCGATCACCCAGGCATCGCCCAGGCCGATGCTGAGCTCGTGCGCCCCCGACAGCAGGAAGGCGCCGGCCAGGCAGGCCAGCGCGCCGGGCCACACCGACCAGTGCGGCAGGTGGCGCAGCAGGATCCAGCCCAGCAAGGGCACCAGCGGCACGTAGAGCGCGGTCAGGAAGCCGGCGTTGGTCACCGTCGTGTACTGGATGCCGATCTGCTGCAGCGCCGCGCCGACGGTCAGCAGCGCGCCCAATCCCATGATCTTGAGCGCGTCGCCGCCGCGCAGCGCGGCCGCACCCGCGGCGCGGCGCTCGCGCACGATCAGCGGCAGCACCACCAGCGCGCCGATCAGGAAACGGATGCCGGTGAACATCATCGGGCCGATGCTCTCCATCCCGTGGGCCTGGGCGACGAAGGCGGAGCCCCAGATCATCGCGATGAGGGTGAGCAGCAGATTGGCTTGGATGCGGGTCATGGGCGGAGAGTGTCAAGCACAGCGGCGGTCGCGCCCGATGGTCAGGGCGCGTCAGCCTTCATGAGCTGAGATAGGCGATTTCTTCGGGGCTGAAGCCGGCGGCGCTGCGCGCCTCGACGTTGAACGGCGGGCGCAACTTGGGCGCCTCGAAGCGCTCGACCAGTTCGGGGTAGAGCGCCACCGGATCGAGTTCGCGCTCGCGGCACAGGTGGCGGTACCAGTGGTTGCCGATGCGCACGTGCCCGACCTCGTCGCGCAGGATCACGCCGAGGATCTCCACCGCGCGCGCGTCGCCGGCCTTGGCGAACTTGGCCTGCAGCGGCGGCGTGGCGTCCAGCCCGCGCGCCTCCAGCGTGCGCGGCACCAGCGCCATTCGCGCCAGCACGTCGCCGGCGGTGCGGCGGGCCATCGACCACAGCCCGTCATGCGCGTCGAAGTCGCCATAGCGGCGCCCCAGCGATTCGCGCAGGTGAGCATCGAGCAGCGAGAAGTGCAGCGCCTCCTCCGACGCCACCTGCAGCCAGTCCAGGTAGAACGCGCGCGGCATGCCGGGGAAGCGCCAGACCGCGTCCAGCGCCAGGTTGATCGCGTTGAACTCGATATGCGCGATGGCGTGCAGCAGTGCCGCGCGGCCCTCGGGCGTGAACGGCGAGCGCGATGCGACCTGCAGCGCCGCGACCAGGCGCGGCCGCTCCGGGCGGCCGGGCGGCTCGGTCTCGGGGACGAGGAGGGCGCCGGTGTCCAGCGTGAGGGCGTGCGCGTCGCCGGCGGGCCCGGTGGCCGTGGCCCGGGCATGAAGCGCGCGGGCCGCCTGCGCCTTGGCCTGCGGGTCCGCGATCAGAAGGACCTGCAGCGCGCGGGTTCGAAGTTCCATTCGTAGAATTATCGGCCTCCCGCACGACCGCCGAACCCGGACCGCCGAACCGTCCACGGCACCGGCCGCTTGCGAGCGCGCCACTTGCCCCCATCTCGGGACCTTCCCCCTACAGATAACTCGAATCCGCCGAAGGAATCGCCATGACCACGCCCCTCAAGCCCGCCCCGAGCGAGCTCCACAAGTTCCTCTTCGAAGGCCTGCCGGTGCGCGGCATGCTGGTGCGCCTGGACGAGGGCTGGAAGGAGCTGCTGGGCCGCCGCAAGGAGCCGCTGGCGCCGGCGGTGCGCGACCTGCTCGGCCAGATGACCGCGGCGGGCGTGCTGATGCAGGCCAACATCAAGTTCAACGGCGCGCTGGTCTTCCAGGTCATGGGCGACGGGCCGCTCAAGCTCGCGGTGGCCGAAGTGCAGCCGGACATGACCTTCCGCTCCACCGCCAAGACGCGCGACGCGGTGCCGGACGACGCGACGCTGCAGCAGATGCTCAACGTCCATGGCCAGGGCCGCTGCGCGATCACGCTCGATCCGAAGGACAGACTGCCGGGCCAGCAGCCGTATCAGGGCGTCGTGCCGCTGAACGGCCCCGATGGCCGGCCGCTGGAAAAGCTCAGCGACGTGCTGCAGCACTACATGCGCCAGTCGGAGCAGCTCGAGACCACGCTGGTGCTGGCGGCCAACGACCAGCTCGCGGCCGGTCTGATGATCCAGCGCCTGCCCATCGAGGGCGAGGGCAACCTGGAGGCGGGCGCCTCGTCGGGCGTCGCGCGCGAGGAGATGGAAGAGGCCTACAACCGCATCAGCATGCTGGCCTCGACGCTGACTTCCGAAGAGCTGCTGACGCTGGACAGCGACACCATCCTGCGCCGCCTGTTCTGGGAGGAGACGGTGCGCCGCTTCGACCCGCAGTCGCCGCGCTTCCAGTGCACCTGCTCGCGCGAGCGCGTGGGCCGCATGCTGCTGGGCCTCGGACGCCAGGAGGTGGACGAGGTGCTGGCCGAGCTGGGCGGCGTCGAGATCGGCTGCGAGTTCTGCGGCAACCACTACGTCTTCGACGCGGTGGATGTCGGCGAGCTCTTCACCGATCCTCGGAATCAGGCGCCGGGCTCGCGCCAGGTCCAGTGAGGGGAGCGGCCCCGAGGGGCCGGATCGTCAGCGATCCACGCGCACCGCGCGATCGAGCGCGGTCGGCTGCACGCGCGTGGCGCCCCGCGCCTTGAAGTAGGCCTCCAGCACGTCGACGTCCACCGGGCCGGTCTGCACGAAGCGCGCGTCCTTCAGCGCGACGAAGCCGTCGCCGCCGACCTGCAGGAAGGCATTGATCGCCACGCGCAGCGTCTGGTCCGGGCTGATCGGCTTCCCATCGAGCGTCATGCTGCCCGGCACCACGCGCGAGCCGAACGGGCGGCGCTTGTCCCAGCGATAGCTGAACCCTTGCGACAGCTGCAGCGGCAGCCACTTCGCGTCGTTGTTCTGCCATTGCTGCTCGAGCACCTGCTGCAGCCGCGCGCCGTTCATCTCGACGACGACGATCGCATTCGAGAACGGCAGCGCCGCGAACAGGTCACCAAAGGTGACGCGGTCGTCCTCGCGGTGGATCAGGCCGGTGCGCACGCCGCCGATGTTGGTCATCGCGATCTGCGCGCCCCCCGCGGCCGGCGCGCGGGTCGCCGCCAGCATCGCGTCCGCGACCAGTTGGCCCATCGTCGTGCCGCCGCCTTCGTTCCTGTCGCCGCCGTCCTTGCTGAGCGCCTGGCCGAGGAAGCCGACCGGCCGCTCGATCAGCGGCTGCGCGACCTGCTGGTAGCTGTTGATCAGCAGCGTCTGGCGCGGATCCTTCGCGGTCTCCGGACGGACGACGACGTTGTTCGCGCTCGCCTGCGTGAGCGTGCCGGTGGCGCGGTCCAGCGTCAGGTCGATCTCGGTGACCAGCGTGCCGTAGCGATGGCTGCTGGTGACCAGCCGGCCGTCGATGCGGCAGTTGTAGGCCTGGTGCGTGTGGCCCGACACGATCAGGCCGACGCGCTTGTCGAGCTTCTTCACGATGTCGACGATCGGGCCGGAGATGCCCGGGCAGTCGTTGATGCCGCCGGTGGGATAGCCGCCTTCGTGGATCAGCACCACGAACGCGTGCACGCCCTGGCGCTCCAGCTCGGGCACCAGGCGATTGATGGTGTCAGCCTCGTCGTCGAAGCGCAGACCCTGGATGCCGGTCGGGCTGACCAGCTCCGGCGTGCCCTTCAGCGACAGCCCGATGAACCCCACCGGCACGCCGTCGAAACGCTTGATCGCGTAGGCCGGCAGCACGGACTGGCCGGTCCTGGTGTCGATCGTGCTCGCGGCGAGGTACTGGTACTTCGCGCCCTTGAACTCGGTCGGGCCCTTGCAGCCGTCCTTGGGATGGCAACCGCCGCGCTGCTTGCGCAGCAGTTCGTCGATGCCCTGGTCGAACTCGTGATTGCCCACCGACGACAGGTCCAGCCCCATCAGGCCGAGCGACTCGATCGTCGATTCGTCATGGAACAGCGCCGAGAGCAGCGGGCTCGCGCCGACCAGGTCGCCAGCGGCCACGAACACGTGGTTCGGGTTCTTCGCCTTGATCTGCGCAACCACGGTGGCCATGCGCTCGGCGCCGCCGGCGTCCAGCGTGATCGTCTTGTCCGGCGCATGAGGATCGGGGAGCTTGATGCCGCCGGCCGGGGGCATCAGGTTGCCGTGGAAGTCGTTGATCGCGATCACCTTGACGGCCACCTCGCCCGTGCGCGCTTTCGCCGGGGCGGGCGGGGCGCTGAGGATCGGCGGCTGCGGCGCCTGCGGGGCCGACGGATTCAGCGCGCCGCAGGCGGCGAGCAGCGCTGCGCTCAGCAGCATCGACAGCGTGCCCAGCGGGCCGCGCAGGGAGGGACGATTCATCGGGAGCTCCAAAGCGCCTGCGCAAATGTTTGCGGCGGCGAAGCGGCGCATTGTGCCTCGCGCCTTTCGGGATTTCGTGAGGACGGCGTTCAGGCGCGTGGCAGCCGCTCCGCGGTGCGGCTGGCGTGCTCGCAGTCGGGGTCGTCGCAGAGCTCGCACCGCCAGTCGCCGCCGAGTTGCTCGCCGCGCTGGAGCAGGCGGCCGAACAGGCCGTCCTCGCGCCCGAGACGCGGCCGCAGCAGCGGACCGAGCGCGTTCAGCGCCTGCTGGAGGCGCTCCGGGCCGGTGCCGCTGACCAGGCTGTAACCCAGGCCCGCGTCGCGCAGCGCGCGGCGCAACAGCCGATCGGTGGGTTGCTGTGCATGCGGGCCGTCGCGCTGGCCGTCGGCCACCCAGGGCAGGTCCAGCGCCATCAGCAGCGTCGCGTCCATGCGGGCCTGGACGTCGAGCGCGAAGGGGTAGAGCGACGCGTCGTCGAAAAGCTGCTCGCTGTAGACCGCCGTCATCAGCGGCGTCGTGTCGTGGATCACGACGTCGTGCGCCACGGCGGCGGCTTCGGCGCGGCGCCATTGCTCGTGGGCGATCGCGCGCTGCTCGGCGGGGCGCGGCGTGCGGCCTTCGCGGTCGCACCACTCGCGCAGGTACTCGCCGACCAGCGCGCAGCGCAGCCGCGTCTGCGCATTCAGATGGTCGAGCAGCGCCAGACCGAGCTGGCTCTTGCCGGTGCTCTCGGCGCCGACGAGGGCGATGTGCAGCGTCATGCGTCGTGCAGGTTCAGGCCGCGATCGCGGCCGGACGCAGCTGGCGCTGCCAGGCGCGCCAGCCCGCCACCGACATCGGCACGAACACCGCGTACAGCACCACCGTCAGCCAGTAGCCCTTGAGCGCGAACAGCGCGATGCTCACCAGGTTCACCATCACCCAGACGGGCCAGTTCTCCTGGTACTTGCGGCCGAGCAGCCATTGGCCGGTGATGCTGGCCACCGTGGGGAGGGCATCCCAATAGGGGAGCGGCGAATCGGTGCGGTGCTGCAGGAACAGCCCCAGCAGCGGCCAGGCCGCGAGCGTGACCAGCAGCGCGGTCATGCGGCCGCGCGGGCCCAGCGTGCGCACGCGCAGCGCCTCGCCCTCGGCGGTGCGGCCGCGCAGCCACTGCCACCAGCCCCACAGCGCCAGCGCCGCGAAGAGCAGCTGTAGCGTGGCCTCGCCATAGAGCTTGCCGCTCCAGAACAGCAGGAAGTACAGCAGCGAGCTGGTCAGCGCCAGCGGCCACGCCAGCACCTGCACCCGCATGTTGCAGACGACCATCCAGATCGCCAATACGAAGGCAACCAGCTCCAACCAGCTGATCGGGCTGCCCAGCGCGGTGAACGCCGGCGAGAGCGCCCAGCGCAGCGCGGCCGAGAGCAAGGGGAGGGACGACAACGGGCCGGTCAACGCATCCATCGGCGTGAGCATGCGGGAGTTGCGGAAGTTCAGCGGCGCAGCGGGACGAAGACCTCGTCCGGCTTGACCATGCCCAGCTCCATGCGGGCTTTCTCCTCGACCATCTCGAGGCCCTCGCGCAGGTCGAGCAGTTCGGCCTGCAGCTGCGCGTTGCGCGCGCGGGCCTTTTCATTGGCGTCCTCCTGCTCACGCAGTTCGGCGCGCAGCTGGACGCCGCGGGCCAAGCCGCCCTTGCCGGCCCACAGCTGGGCCTGGATGGCAACGAGGAAGGCGGTGAGGACGATGGCCAGGGCTTTCACAGGCCGCGAGTGTAGCTGCAATGAAAAAAGGCACGCCCTGCGGACGTGCCTCCTGGCGCCACTTGCGCGCCATTCCTGCGTCGTTGCCGCGACATTCGTGCGGCATTCCCCCGCGAAAGGGGGAAGCCGCACGCGCGCGATCAGCGCAGGTTGTAGAACGCGGCGCGGCCCGGATAGACCGCCACGTCGCCCAAGTCTTCCTCGATGCGCAGCAGCTGGTTGTACTTGGCCATGCGGTCCGAGCGCGACAGCGAGCCCGTCTTGATCTGGCCAGCGTTCAGGCCGACGGCGATGTCGGAGATGGTCGAGTCCTCGGTCTCGCCCGAGCGGTGCGAGATCACGGCCGTGTAGCCGGCGCGCTTGGCCATCTCGATGGCGGCGAAGGTCTCGGTCAGCGTGCCGATCTGGTTGATCTTGATCAGGATCGAGTTGGCGATGCCCTTGTCGATGCCTTCCTTCAGGATCTTGGTGTTGGTGACGAACAGGTCGTCGCCCACCAGCTGCACCTTGTCGCCCAGCTTCTCGGTGATGTGCTTCCAGCCGTCCCAATCGCCTTCGGCCATGCCGTCCTCGATCGAGATGATCGGGTACTTGTCGACCCAGGTGGCCAGCATGTCGGTCCACTGCTCGGCCGTCAGCTGGATGCCGCCTTCGCCTTCCAGCACGTACTTGCCGTCCTTGTAGAACTCGCTGGCGGCGCAGTCCAGGCCCAGCGCGATCTGCTCGCCGGCGGTGTAGCCGGCCTTGTCGATCGCCTCCAGGATCATCTGGATCGCGGCTTCGTGGTTCTCGACGTTCGGGGCGAAGCCGCCTTCATCGCCGACGGCCGTGGACATGCCCTTGGCGTCGATGATCTTCTTCAGCGCGTGGAAGACCTCGGCACCCCAGCGCAGCGCTTCGCGGAACGACGGCGCGCCCACGGGGATGATCATCAGCTCCTGCAGGTCGATCGAGTTGTTGGCGTGGGCGCCGCCGTTGATGACGTTCATCATCGGCACCGGCAGCTGGTTGCCGGCCATGCCGCCGAAGTAGCGGTACAGGGGGAGGCCCGACTCTTCCGCGGCGGCGCGCGCCACGGCCATCGACACGGCCAGCATCGCGTTGGCGCCCAGGCGGCTCTTGTTCTCGGTGCCGTCCAGGTCGATCAGGGTCTTGTCCAGGAAGGCCTGCTCGGAGGCGTCCAGGCCCAGCACGGCTTCCGAGATCTCGGTGTTGATGTGCTCGACGGCCTTGAGCACGCCCTTGCCCAGGTAGCGCGACTTGTCGCCGTCACGCAGTTCGATGGCTTCGCGCGAACCGGTCGACGCGCCCGACGGCACGGCGGCACGGCCCATCACGCCGGATTCCAGCAGCACGTCGCATTCCACGGTGGGGTTGCCGCGGCTGTCGAGGATCTCGCGGCCGACGATGTCAACAATGGCGCTCATGGGAACAGTCTCCAGAAGTGAAAAAACTCGGTCGGCGCGCATGGTGCCAGCAACGGGTTACCGCCGCTGAACAAGCTGCGGCTCAGACGCCGTCGACGACCACCATGCGCATCACGCCGGCGTGCTCGCGCAGCGACTTGGCATGCTGGTAGGTCTCGGACTCGTAGAAGGCTCTTGCGGCCTCGCGGTCGGGGAACTTCAGCACGACCAGCCGGGTCGGCGTCCAAGGGCCTTCCAGCACCTCGATGGCGCCGCCGCGGACCAGGATCTCCGCGCCGTGTTCCTCGATCGCCTTCGTGCTCCATTCCCGGTACTTGGCCATCTGCTGGGCATCGGTCACGGTCACGTCGACGATGAGGAAGGCGGGCATGGCGGTCGTTTCCCAGGAAGTCAGAAGTCTTGAAGTCCGTCGCGGCCCGGGCGTTCAGGCGGCCGCGGGCGCGCTGACCTCGTGGCCGGCCTTGGCCTTGTGTTCCAGCGCGGCCTTGATGAACGCGATGAACAGCGGATGGCCGTCCCACGGGGTGGACTTGAACTCCGGGTGGAACTGCACGCCCATGTACCAGGGGTGCACGTCGCGCGGCAGTTCGACGATCTCGGTCAGCTTCTCGCGCTGCGTGATCGCCGAGATCACCAGGCCCGCGTCCTGGAGCTGGTCCAGGTATTGCTCGTTGGCCTCATAGCGGTGACGGTGGCGCTCGTTCACGACCGGGCCGTAGATCTCGTAGGCCAGCGTGCCGGGCTTGACGTCCGAGCTCTGCGCGCCCAGACGCATCGTGCCGCCCAGGTCCGACTGCGCGGTGCGCTTCTGGATCGAGCCATCCGCGTCCTGCCATTCGTCGATCAGCGCGATCACCTTGTGCGGAGCGTCGGGCTCGAACTCGGTCGAGTTGGCGCCGTCAAGATGCGCCTTGTGGCGCGCGTACTCGATGGTCGCGACCTGCATGCCCAGGCAGATGCCGAGATAGGGCGTCCTGTGCTCGCGCGCGTACTGGGCGGCGAGGATCTTGCCCTCGACGCCCCGCTTGCCGAAGCCGCCCGGCACCAGGATCGCGTCGTACTTCTCGAGCTGCTTGATGTGATCGGTGTCCAGCGTTTCGGAGTCGACGTATTCGATGTTGACGCGGGCGTGGTTGTGGATGCCGGCGTGGCGCAGCGCCTCGTTCAGCGACTTGTAGCTGTCCGACAGGTCGGTGTACTTGCCGCACATCGCGATCGTCACTTCGGTCTTCGGGTTCTCGACCTCGTTGACCAGCATGTCCCAGCGCTTGAGGTCGGCGGACTTGGTGTTGAGCTGCAGCTTGGTGCAGATCAACTGGTCCAGGCCCTGCTCGTGCAGCACGCGCGGCACCTTGTAGATCGTGTTGACGTCCCACATCGAGATCACGCCGTACTCGGGCACGTTCGTGAACAGCGAGATCTTCTCGCGCTCGTCGTCCGGGATGCGGCGGTCGGCGCGGCACAGCAGCGCGTCGGGCTGGATGCCGATCTCGCGCAGCTTCTGCACGGTGTGCTGGGTGGGCTTGGTCTTGAGCTCGCCGGCGGCGGCGATCCAGGGGACGTAGGTCAGGTGCACGAACGCGACGTTGGTCGGTCCGAGCTTCAGGCTCATCTGGCGCGCGGCTTCCAGGAAGGGGAGCGATTCGATGTCGCCGACGGTGCCGCCGATCTCGACGATCGCCACGTCCACCGCGTCCGCCGTGCCGTGACCGGCGCCGCGGCGGATGAAATCCTGCATCTCGTTGGTGATGTGCGGGATGACCTGGACGGTCTTGCCGAGGTAGTCGCCGCGGCGCTCCTTCTCCAGGACCGACATGTAGATCTGGCCGGTCGTGAAGTTGTTGCTCTTCTTCATCCGCGTGGTGATGAAGCGCTCGTAGTGGCCCAGGTCCAGGTCGGTCTCGGCGCCGTCGTCGGTGACGAAGACTTCGCCGTGCTGGAACGGGGACATCGTGCCCGGATCCACGTTGATGTAGGGATCCAGCTTGATCAGGGTGACTTTGAGGCCGCGGGACTCGAGAAGGGCCGCGAGAGAGGCCGATGCGATGCCCTTGCCGAGAGAGGACACGACACCGCCGGTGACGAAGACGTACTTGGTCATTGTCTTGCAGCGCCTGATTTCGTCCGGATGCGTCGTACCGGACCTCAAAACGCCGTGGTGGTAAAGCGCGATTATAGCGACGCCGTCCTGGCCTTCATTTCGCCGATCAGCTCCAGCACCAGCCGGGCCGTGTCGTCGGGCCGCTCGAACGGATAGAGGTGGGTCCCCTCGAACCAGCGGAACAGGTCCTTGGCCAGCGCCTTGGAGCCCGCGGCCGTGGCCTGTCTGAGCTCTTCGGACTGCGTGCCCGCGACGAAGGCCACCGGGCATTTCGGCGCATGGCGCTTGAGGATGCGGGGCAGGTTGTGCGGCAGCGTGTTGTAGATGCGGGTCTCGATCTCGCGGCTGAAACCCAGGCGCACCTGGCCGCCGCCGTGGTCGTCGAAGCCGCTGTCGATGTAGTCCTGCAGCACGCGCGGATCCCAGCGCGCGAACTTGCCCTTGGCCGCGAAGTGCGCGTGGGCCTCGGCGCGGCTGGGCCACTCGTAGCGGCGCTGGTGCGAGATCTTGCCCGGCGAGACCCGCTTGATGAAACCCGCCGACTTGGCCACACGCAGACTGTGCGCGCGCCAGCCGTCGACGACCGGCGAATCCAGCATCACCAGCCCCTGCGCGAGCGCCGGCTTGCGGCACGCGGCCAGCAGCGACAGCAGCCCGCCCAGCGAATGCCCGACCAGCATCACCGGTCCGTCGGGTTTCACCTCGTCCTGGATGAAGTGCAGCAGTTCGTCGCGCCGATGCGGCCAGTTGCTGGTCACCGGATAGCGCGGGTCATGTCCGATGCGAGGCAGCGCGTGCACGGTCCAGCCCGCTTCGCGCCAGATGTCGAACAGCACGCGATAGCAGCCCGACGGAAACCCGTTCGCATGCGAGAAGACGAGGATGCGGGGCGGCGGCGTCTTTTCTGGGGTCATGGCGGGCGGACTCAGCGGGCTCAATGGCGGCCGGCGGCCAGTGTCTTCAGTTGGTAGAGCGCCGCATGGGCCTCGCGCGGGCTGAGCGCGTCGGGGTCCAGGTCGCGCAGCGCGTCCAGCAGTTCCGAGGGCTCCTGCGCGGGCGCGCCCGGCGCCGGTTCCGGGGGCGCGGCGAACAGATCGATCTGCGACTCGCCCTCACTCGCGCGGGACTCCAGCGCGTCCAGCGCGGTCCGCGCCTGGCGCACGACCATCGTCGGCATGCCGGCCAGCCGCGCGACCTGCACGCCGTAACTGCGGCTCGCCGGGCCGGGCTGGATCTCGTGCAGGAAGACGATGTCGTCGCCGCTCTCGACTGCCGACACATGCATGTTCACGGCCTGCGGGTGCTTGGCCGGGAACTCGGTCAGTTCGAAGTAGTGGGTCGCGAACAGCGTGAACGCGCGGCACTTGTCGTGCAGGTGCGTCGCGATCGCGCCGGCCAGCGCCAGGCCGTCAAAGGTCGAGGTCCCGCGGCCGATCTCGTCCATCAGCACCAGCGACTGTTCGGTCGCGCTGTGCAGGATGGCGGCGGCCTCGGTCATCTCGAGCATGAAGGTCGACTGCGCGTTGGCCAGGTCGTCCGCCGCGCCGATGCGGGTGTGGATCGCGTCGATCGGGCCGAGCCGGCAGGCCGTGGCCGGCACGTAGCTGCCGATCGCCGCCAGCAGCGTGATCAGCGCCACCTGCCGCATGAAGGTGCTCTTGCCGCCCATGTTCGGGCCGGTGATGACCATCAGCTTGGTGCGGGCGTCGAGCCGGCAATCATTGGCCATGAACTCGCCGGCGCCGGTCTCGCGCAGCCGCGCCTCGACGACCGGGTGACGGCCGCCCTGGATGTCGATGCAGGGGTGCGAGACGAACTCGGGGCGGCACCAGTTCAGCACGGCCGCGCGGTCGGCAAGCGCCGCCAGCGCGTCCAGCGACGCCAGCGAGCGGGCCAGCCGGCCCAGCGCGGGCATTTCCTCGGTCAGCTGTTCGACGACCAGTTCGTAGAGCATCTTCTCGCGGGCGAGCGCGCGCTCGCTCGCCGACAGCGCCTTGTCCTCGAAGGCCTTGAGCTCGGGCGTGATGAAGCGCTCGGCGTTCTTCAGCGTCTGGCGGCGGGTGTAGTCGCTGGGGATCTTTTCCAGGCCGCTGTTGGTGACCTCGATGTAGAAGCCGTGGACCTTGTTGTACTGGACGCGCAGGTTGGCGATGCCGGTGCGGGCGCGCTCGCGGACCTCCAGCGCGAGCAGGAATTCGTCGCAGTTGGTCTGCACCGCGCGCAGGTCGTCGAGTTCCTCGTCGAAGCCCTTGGCGATCACGCCGCCCTCGCGCAGCAGCGCGGAGGGTTCCTCGGCGATCGCGCGGCTGAGCAGCTCCGCGATGTGCGGCGAGGCCCGCAGGCCCTCGGCCAGCTGGTCCAGCAGCGGCGCGCCGGCCGGGACCGTCTGCGCCAGCTCGGGCAGGATCAACAGCGTGGCGCGCAGGCCGGACAGTTCGCGCGGGCGCACCTGGCCCAGCGCGATGCGCGCGGCGATGCGCTCCACGTCGGACACCTGGCGCATCGCCTCGCGCAGCGGCTCGAAGCCGGTGGTGATGAGCTCGGCGATCGCGGCCTGACGTTCGCGGGCCGTGGTGCGCTCGCGTTCCGGATGCAGCAGCCAGTGGCGCAGCGCACGGCTGCCCATGCCGGTGCGGCAGACATCCAGCAGCGACAGCAGCGTGGGCGAGGTCTCGCCGCGCAGCGTCTGTGTCAGTTCGAGGTTGCGCTGCGTGGCTGGAGGGAGGTCCAGCAGATCGGTCGCGCGCTGCACCTGCAACTGCTTCACATGCAGCAGCGCGCGGCGCTGGGTCTGCTGACCATAGGCCAGCAGGCAGGACGCGGCGGCATGAGCGGCGGTGAGGTCCTGGGCATTGAAGCCTTGCAGGCTCGCCACGCCCAGTTGCTCGCACAGCTTGCGCTGGCCGAGCGCCGCATCGAACTGCCAGGTCTGGGCGTAGCTCACGTTCAGCCGTGTGGCGGCCAGCACCTCCGGCACCTTCTCGCGGTCGACCAGCACCTCGGCCGGCGTCAGCCGCGCGAGCCACGAGGACAGCTCCCGTTCGCTGCATTGCGCCAGGCCGATGCGGCCCTGCGTCATCGACAGCCAGGCCAGCCCGATCGACTTGCCTTGCACCGCGAGCGACAGCAGCACCGCGTCCTGCTTGTCGGAGAGCAGCTCCAGGTCGATGACGGTGCCGGGCGTGACCACGCGCTGCACCTGGCGATCGACGGGGCCCTTGCCGACCCCCACCTCGCCGACCTGTTCGGCGATCGCGACCGATTCGCCCAGGCGGATCAGCTTGGACAGATAGGTCTCGAGCGCGTGCACCGGGACGCCGGCCATCACCACGGGTTCGCCGGCGCTCTGGCCGCGGGTGGTCAGCGTGACGTCCAGCAGCGTGTTGGCCTTGCGGGCGTCGTCGAAGAAGACCTCGTAGAAGTCCCCCATGCGATAAAACAGCAGCCGGTCCGGATGCTCCGCCTTGAGGCGGAAGTACTGCTGCATCATCGGCGTGTGTTTGCTGAAATCGTCGGTCGCGGCGCTGGTCATCGGTGGCGGGAAATGGACAACGCCCTCGGTCGGAGGGCGTTGTGGTGGGTGGCTGGGAAGGGAGTGTAGGGCATGGCCGGACACGGTCGGGTGTCCTGGCTTCACTGGTAGAGACGGTGCTCGGGATCGAGCCAGACGACGTAGAAGACTTCGTCGACCAGGATGCCGTGCACGCGACCATGTTCATTGGCGCTGAGCTGGAATTGCCAGGCCTCGTGGTCGTCCCACTCGCTCGACAGAGATGGGAACCCCTGCGCTTCGGTGGTCGCCAGCCAGCGATGCCGGTGCGCGCGCAACGCCTTGGCCTTGCTGGCCCGGAACTCGTTCACCTGAAGCGATGAGATCGCCTGCAGCCTCGAGAGCAGTTGCTGCAGATAGCGTTTCGCATCTGCGGCCGGTTCAAGTCCGAACTTGCGAGTTGTCTGCAGCAGGCGGAAGGAGAACTTCATCAAGTTGTCCGGCAGGCCCCGATGGACATGTTCGCGGGGTGCGAGCATCAGCGGTTGGCGCTTCTTCATGCGACCTCCGGGCGGGCCTCCTCGGCCTGGAAGAAGCGTTTCATCGATTCGTGGGTGACCTCCTCCCGGCACCCCTCGTGATGATTGGAGAGTCCCTTGCGAGCCTCGATCCAGGGCGATTCCAGTCGCGTGCGAATGTGCAGGGAGTACCCTGTGTCGACGCCGTAGAGCTCGATGACCTCATCGATCAGCTTGCGCAGGCGATCGTCGAGATCCCGGGGTGGATCGATGGGCTCCGTGATCGGACGTCCCCAATGTCCGTCGTAGAGATCGTGGACGGCCGGGCACGTCGGCCCGTGCATCCAGGCTTCCAGGCGCTCTGGAAACGCAGGTTCGTTGAAATGCGCGAGATGCCAGCCCTGCACGTAGTACAGCAGCTTGTGCAGTTTGGCGGTCGTGATCGGATCCCCGACCTCCTGGAATGCCGCAAGGATGTATTCGGAGATCTTTCGAGCGCTGGCTGGCATGGATGTCACCTCATGGGCTGTGGTGCGATTGGCTTGCAGCCATGCTAGGTCCGCCGCGGCGGCCCGCGCTTCAACCATTCGCGCCAAAAACGACAAAGCCCTCCTCAGGAGGGCTCTGTCAGCGGGCGTAAGGAACGCCTCGCGCCGCGCGCTCATCGCCGCAAAGGCCGATGGCGACGGGCTTCTCAGCCTTCGGCGTTCTCGTCGGTGGTCTTCTTGATGCGCACCGGGCCGCGCTTTTTCGGCGCTTCCCCCTCGACGGGGGCCTTCTTCCGGGGGGACGGCGTTTCCGCCGGCGCGTCCGTCGCGGCGGCATCCGCATCCAGATCGTCTTGCGTGATCACGCGGGTGTACGGCGCCAGGATCTGCACCAGCGGACCGTAGATGCGCGGCGTGCCGGCGACGATCTCGCGCTGATGCAGGAAGTCCGGCTCGCCGGTGAAGTTGCCGACCAGGCCGCCCGCCTCCTGGATGATCAGCGAGCCGGCCGCCACGTCCCACGGATTCAGGCCGGTCTCGAAGAAGCCGTCGTAGTGGCCCGCGGCCACGTAGCACAGGTCCAGCGCCGCAGCGCCCGGACGGCGGACGCCGGCGACTTCGGTCATGACCGCCTCGAACATCTTCAGATAGCGCTTGAAGTTGTCGCCGCGGCGGAACGGGAAGCCGGTGCCGATCAACGCATCGCTCATGCGGGTGCGCTTGCTCACGCGGATGCGCTTGTCGTTCAGGTAGGCGCCGCGGCCCTTGGTCGCGTAGAACAGGTCGTTGCGGGTCGGGTCGTACACGACCGCCTGCTGCACCACGTTGCGGTGCGCCAGCGCGATCGACACGCAGTAGAAGGGCAGGCCGTGGATGAAGTTGGTGGTGCCATCGAGCGGGTCGATGATCCACTGGTATTCGGAGTGCCGCGCGCCATGCTGGCGGCCGGATTCTTCGGCCAGGATGCCGTGGTCGGGGTAGGCCTGCAGCAGCGTCTCGATGATCGCCTGCTCGGCGGCCTGGTCCACTTCCGTGACGAAGTCGTTGGGCGACTTGGTGTTGATCTTCAGGATGTCCAGGTCCATCGACGCGCGGTTGATGATCGCGCCGGCGGTACGCGCCGCCTTGATGGCGACGTTGAGCATGGGATGAAGGGCGGCTTGCGTCATGCGGGACGTTTCCTGTGCTGGGAAGTGGACTGGCGAAGGGAAAGAGCGGTGCGGCGGGGCTCGAGACGACGGGGTCGGATCGAAGCGGGTCCGGCGCGGATAATCGGCCATTTTGGCACAGACTCGTGGTTTCCCCTATGCCCCCGGCTGACTCCGGCCTGACCGCACCCCCTCCCGTGTCCGATCCGACACGCTTCGTGCTGATCGAGACCAGCCATCCCGGCAACGTCGGCTCGACCGCGCGGGCGATGAAGGTGATGGGCTTTGGCGACCTGGTCCTGGTGAGACCGCGCTTCGCCGACGTGCTGAGCCAGGAAGAGACGGTCGCCATGGCCAGCGGCGCGGCCGACATCCTGGCGCGGGCGCGCATCGTCGACCGGCTCGAGGACGCGCTGGAGGGCTGCACCTTCGTCTGCGCCACCGCGATGACGCCGCGCGACTTCGGTCCGCCGACGCGCATGCCGCGGGAGCTGTTCGGCGAACTCGCTCGCAAGGGGGAGGCGGCGGACGGCGGCATCACCCATCAGTTGGCCTTCCTGTTCGGTTCCGAGCGCTATGGCATGAGCAACGAGGACGTCTACCGCGCCCACGCAGTGCTGTCGATTCCGACGCATCCGGACTACGGCTCGCTGAACCTGGCGCAGGCGGTGCAACTGGTCGCCTACGACTGGCGCCAGGCGCTGGGCGGCTTCGCCGTCGAGGCCCGCACGGCGGATCCGCGGCTGGCGGACGCGCGCTCGGTGCAGGGGCTGCTCACGCATCTGGAGAGCAGCCTGGTGCACCTGGGTTATCTGGACCCGGCCTCCCCGAAGAAGCTGATGCCCCGGCTGAACCAGCTGTTCAACCGCGCCGGCCTGACGCAGGAGGAGGTCCACATCCTGCGCGGCATCGCCCGGGCGATCGAGAAGACCCGGCCGGCGGGCGGCACGCCCCCCACGCTTGGGGGAGACGAGTAAGCCTGGGCGCCACACGCGGCGGGCCGCGAGTAGGCCTGTGCGGGGCAAGGTCGGGACCCGCCGCTAAACTGGCCGACCCTCAGCATCGGACCCCTCGCGGGGTTCATCGGGTTCCCCCATGTTCCAGCGTCTTCGCGAAGACATCGCCTGCATCCTCGAACGCGACCCCGCCGCCCGCTCGGCCTGGGAGGTGCTGACCTGTTATCCGGGTCTGCACGCGCTGATGATGCATCGATGCGCGCACTGGTTCTGGGTCCGCGGCTTCCGGTGGCTGGGGCGATTCACCTCGCACATCGGGCGCTTCCTGACGGGCATCGAGATCCACCCCGGCGCGACCATCGGCCGGCGCGTGTTCATCGACCACGGCATGGGGATCGTCATCGGCGAGATGACCGAGATCGGCGACGAGGTCACGATCTACCAGGGCGTGACGCTGGGCGGCACCTCGCTGGTGAAGGGGGCCAAGCGGCACCCGACGCTGGAGCGCGGCGTGATCGTCGGCGCCAATGCCTGCATCCTCGGCGGCTTCACGGTCGGGGAGGGCGCGCGCGTGGGTTCGGGCGCGGTGGTGACCAAGCCGGTGCCCGCGGGCGCGACGGCGGTCGGCAATCCGGCACGCATCATCGAAGCCAAGGGCGATGCGCAGCGTGAAGCGGTGGCGGCGCGGATGGGCTTCTCGGCCTACGGCGTCACGCAGGGCGACGACCCGGTGGCGCAGGCGATGAAGGGCCTGATCGACAACGCGGCGGGCCATGAGCACCAGATCGCGCTGCTGTGGCAGGCGATCGCGAAGCTGTCGGAGGCGGAGCGCAAGGACTGCGTGCCGCAAGAGGCCCAGCAGGCCGAGAACTTCGACGCGGCCGAGCTGTCGAGACTGGTCAAGTAGGGCCCCGCCCTTGTATGTAGCAAAGTACGCCCAGGCCGCCACAGGCCGACCCGCCCAGGGTAGGCGCTTGGGCGCCATACCGAGGGAGAGCGAGGGTCGTGGCGGCCGACCTCGGTTCGTCATGA
>Ga0099823_1000715_pt1 | contig 24020 bp, 9 predicted proteins | sample CowpearedBW_FD_76831 | JGI IMG/M metagenome (GOLD analysis project Ga0099823, IMG submission 76831) | Root nodule microbial communities of legume samples collected from California, USA - Cow pea red BW | ecosystem: Host-associated > Plants > Roots > Nodule | place: USA: California | collected...
AAAAAAAAAAAAAAAAAAAAAAAAAAACTTTTTCACCCCCACCCAATCAGAGAAAGAAGAAAACTTACACCAACCATATAACATCACTGCACTGCTGGTTTGCAGTGAAAGTTAAAAAATGTGTCGCCAACAAGAAAAGTCATCAAACAGAAATGCATATTGTTATAATAAAAGTGTAAATCTGATGAGAAAACGTAAAGATGAGATTTTGCATGGAGATGAAAAAGAAACAAGAGGGGGAGGAATTTGACGAACCCGATATCGTATAGGCAAGGATCAGAGGGATTGGGGCAATAGGTCAAGGAGAAAAGGTCGCTGAGGTCAACCTTGCACTTTCTGGAAGCACATGTGACAGAGTGAAATGTGCGAGACTTGTCGGGACAGTAGACACCAGTGCAGGGATCGTTCTTGTGATTCTTGGCCTTCTTCTTCGCTTTGGTGTGGTTCTTTGTCGTTTTGTGGTGGTGGCTCCTGGCGTGATGCGGGTGCTTCTTCTTGGGCCTCTGGTGTGGGATATCAGTCTTCTTCAGCGACAAGCAGTTGAACCACGTGAACTCGCTGCCGGTGTCGGCGGCGAGCCAGAGTTTCTGCCCGGGCGTGCCGACCTTAACCTCGACGAAGTACTCTCCGATGCCGAGGTCGCGGCCGGTGAGCAGCGGCATTTCCGCTTCGTCGGTTTCCGCGGCCCTCCTCCGCGTGTCGTGGTCGTCGTCGTAGCCGAGCCTTTGGTTGATCTGCAGGCGTCGATGGTTGTCCCTCTGCACGAAGCCCTTGACGGCCTCTAACCGATCCATCTTGCCGCCGGTGAAGCGGTCATGGTTCCGGTTCACGAGCGCGAGGGTGGCGCCGTGCACCGGCGCAGGGAGAGAAAAGAGAAGGAGGGTGAAAGTGAGGAGAATCGAAACCTTAAACATGTTGTTGGAGTTGTTGGTTTTGTTCCATTGCATCATCCTCCCCATCAATTGTGTAATGTGATGTGTCGATGATGATGATGATGATGTCGAAGATAATGATATAAAGAAGATTGTGAAAAAATAGCAATGTGTGTGTTGATACAATGTGTGTTATTTTTTGGGGTTTGAAGAATGGGTGGTTGATGAAAATGGGGTTGAGAAGGAATGAAGGAATGAATGAAGGAGAAGGGGAGAATAAAGAGGCTAGAAATGTGAGGGAGAATGAGATTGAGCTGGTTTTGGTGGTGATGGGTCCATTTTACTAGGATTGGTGGAGCTGTGGGACACCAGCAACCAAGATATATATCATATAGGACACTGCATTTTTAAGGTAGGACCTTTCTTTTCGTAAGATTTTCCTTTCAGCCTCACAGCCTTTTGCCTATATATATACACATATACATTTCATTTTTACTTTTTTTTTTTAATTCTAAAACATATGACTGTAGGATGAAAAAAAATAATTAAAAATGAATAATAAGGGTAAATCAATACATGACTTGATGATAAAAATTAAAAAATAGTTATTGAGTTAAATATTTACGAAAAAATAATCGTTGGAACTTTTACGTCATCTAAAATAAATATTTGAATATTAGTGGAAACAAGTTTAGATTAGTTGTGAATCAATAAAAGACAGTTGCTGTGTAATTTTATATCAATGATTGTATGTGTTAACAATGTAAAGGGCATAAATTAGTTTTGATATATTTGATCATATATTATTATTATTATTTGATCATAAATTATGAATGTTTTTGGATTTAGTTTGTGGTGGTATTAGTTTGTTTTGTATTGTGGGGTGGGTCTGTCTCTCTCATGCTCTCAACATCCACGTCGTTTTTTTCTTATTTGTTTTTGGGGTTTTGTCTTGGTTGGCTTCCATAATTGGTGCACAGTTTTTGCAGTGCTAACTATTTTGGATGCTGGTTCAGTTGCGACCACCACCACCCTTCATATTATTTTAGGTTAAGAGGTTTTTGGTTTTCCCTTTTTTGTCATGCCATTTTTTATTAGTTTCTTGGTCTTGCCCACAAAATTTGAGAGGGTTGGGTTAATTTCCCTTTTTTAGAGTATTAAAAAAGCTATGATTTTGTTGAGGAAATTCAAGTGAAGGAAATGGGCATTCATTTGTTTTTTAGGGTGCTACACTTCAAATTTCAAAATAGTTTTAGATTCACAATTATAACCTTGCATAAAAGTTGGAGTGATGTTGGAAAATCTTAATTCAACATTTTAAAAATCGATAGCCTGTGGCAATAAGTTATTGTGTTTGAGATGGGTCTAATTTTTCTAATAAAAATAATAATAAAGCTATGGGATTTAATTGAACCATTTATAGTGATTCTACCTTTAAGGTGTAGTTCTAATTTTTTTTTTTTATTCATTTGTAACTCTATCAAATTAAAGAAAGTTTCATTTTGAAGATTTCATGTCACACTATAAATAAACTATTTTTTTTTTTAAATTTGCAAGAATCAATAGAACATCTAAATCTCAAAAACATGTTGTTTACTTGAGCAAATTATGGTTAATAATGATAATATTTTTGTTGTAAATGTTTTTTTTTTTTTTGTTAAGAATTTAGATGACGGTGTGCAAGTGGAATCTGACTATGCGGAGGATGGCATTCCCATTATGAATAGTTTGTAAGGTTTATGATCATTAGATTCAAGATTCAACTCATAGTCATTCAACGACAAATCTAATTTTTTTACATCTAAGGAGACTCATCTTGTAGAGGAATTGAAAATAACGTCTAAATTAGCTAATATGCTTGATGAGAAGAAAAATTATAATAATGTAGATGATGATGAACCAATTCAAACTATAAGGAAACCTATTAGAGGTAGGCCAAATAAATTTAAACTAAATCTTACAAAGCAAAAACTTATAAAAATTAAAGTCATTTTTTGGAATGTGAAAGGATTGATTAATGATAAATTTTTCAATATGATGAGAAATTTGTCTTTTTTCCTTGTATATGAAGTTCAAAGTATAGAATAAATTTCTTGAAGGAAATCATAAATTTTTTTTCATAATAGGTATTTTTTTTTCTATGTGTGTGAAATAATTTTATCACAAGCTTGATGTGGTCTCCCATGTGTTTTCTTTCTTTTTTTTTTCTTTTTTTCTTCTTTTTTAATAAAATCTTCATGTAATAACAATGATATAAATTTACTCTCTATATCATTTTATTTAAACAAAGAATTATAAAATAAATATCGATATGATTAAGTTTTATGAAAGATAACTATTTTAAAATGGTCAAGTTTTGATATTAATACTAAACTTATTTTTAACTATGGTGGCCTTATACTAATGTGTTAATAAAGTTAAGTATAGACTTTCAATTCATTTACATATGATAAATAAATAAAAATAAAATTTAAATAAGAAACTGACAGTTAAAAATGATAAAATGTACACTATAAAAAAATTCTTAAATAATAATCAATTTTAGTGAAAAAAAATTTGTTAGTCACCAATTTAGATACTAATTATAAAAAGAAATTATTGGTTACTAAAATAGTATTTATTATGAATAAAAAATTATAATTGGTCACTAAATTGATCACTAATTAATCAAAGACTAATTTAGAAATTAATTCCTTTAGTAGCAAAAACTTTGATAGCTTATGTATAGTGACACATTTCTTTTGGTAGCCAAAATCTTAGTAGCTAAATTTTAGAAACAAATTTAGAGGTCAATTATAATTTTTCATTCATAATAGGGACTATTTTAGTAATTAATAATTTTTTATTTTGTAAATTGATATCTAAATTGATAGTGACTAATAATACGAAAATTTGTTGCTATTGTTATTCAAGGATTTTTCTGTAGTGATATTAGATATCAATATATGCAAATTTATATAATTTTTATCAATTAATAAGGCTATCACTAAAAATATTTTAATTATACATGTATAAAAATAATTTTAATTAAAATATTTATTTTCCTTTTATATTTACTTAAAATGTATTTTTAAATTTTATCAACTAGGTAACATTAATGCTTACAAATTTAATAAATGTTTTGCCTCTCATAAAACTTTATTTGATATTTTAATTTGAAATGTATACAATTATAATTTATTTTTAAATATTCTTTATTGAAGAAACAAGAATACTCTCTTTTTAATATTAAATGTTTGATAATATTACGTGTCATTTACCGTAATTTTTTATTATTTTATTAAAGTTAAATAATTAATATTAAAACATTAACAAGGAATACGAGTATAATTACGAGTATATATCTAGTGAGGATGATGATGATTATTGGCGGAACGTAGTACTCTTGTAGGGGGCCATGGCCACCCCTAGATTTTAATTTTTTTAAAATTATATATAATATGTATTATGTTAATATAAATTAAATTAAGTAAAATTTTATTTCTTTTATAAAATATTAGCATATATATATATATATATATATATTTTGTGTATTTTCTAAATATATATGATATTATATTAGTAGGTAATGATATTGTAATATTACTAGATTGATATGCAAAGTAAATTTACATTTATTAAAACAAAGTGGAATAAATGGAGGAAAGAAAAGAAAACAACTCTTAATGAATATAAAAGAATAAAATAGTTGTTAGAATTAGGGATGTCGACGGGATGGGTAGGGTACGGAGGATAGTAGCTCCTCTATCCTACCCATTGGATAAATATTCGTCTTGTACCTGTATCCATATCCATGGGATATTCGTTATGTGGGTACCCACATAATTTTTTAATATTCATAGATATCCACGAGTACCCACGGATATTTACAAAAAAAAACAAAAAAAAATATTTAACAACATATTTTAATCATAAATTCAAATAAAATACAGTACATAACTTTCATAAATCTCAAACAAAGTCCAAATAATCCATTTAAATCTTGTTAAATAATAGTTTACAAAGAAATGATTTTTTCAAAACTAATTAATAAAAAAAATAACTCATTCGAAATCAATACGTAAATATTTTAATCACGTTTTTTTTTTTAATTTAATTTAGAGTATAGCGGATACGGATATCCACGGGTATGGATACTATGATACCCGTACTCGCCCCGTTAACATGCGGGTATAAAAAATACTTATATCCGTTACCCGCGGGTATACATTTACAATATCAATTTCCTATCCGTTGCAAGTTTTATCCGCAGATACTTGCGTGTACGAATTTTTTTGACATCCATAGTTAGAATAGTTTTATAGAAAACATGTAGAAATAACTTTTAGTGTTTAAAAATAAATAAATAATTATATTGTAAATGGTAAATAAGGAAGAAGTAATTGTGGACATAAGAGAGAATCATCTTTATACATAATTAGAGATAACATTTAATGTTAATAAATAATAAAACATAAAATTAAATATAATAAATAATAAACAAATTATTGAGATATTTTTTATATTATCTTTCTTTATCTTTGAGTTTCTCACATATTCTACTATAACATGTTTTCTTTTGTTTTATGAAGAAAAATATGAATTTAGGCACAAACTTATTCTTTCTATTCTTGTTTGTCATATATTTTATTTCATTATTGAAGATAGAAGGAATAACTCTCTATTTGTCTCACTTGATAATGAAATATTAGTTTAATAAAAAATAATTTTCATTTCATGAGTTTTGTGTAGATTTAATTTTTATGAATATAAAAGGAAAAGTCATGTCTTATATGTTTTTTCATGACTATGTTAATTGTGACTTGATTATCATAAATTTTTCTTCTAATAATAAAGTCTCTCCATTTCTTATTACATTTTGATAAAAAAATAAATAAAAATTTAAACTTAAAAAGAAAATGTATATGGATAAAGAACAAAAGAATAGATTCAATTTTTAAAAATAATAAAAAGGAAGATACCAATGAAGATAAATTTATTTTTCATATTTTGAATTTTTCACCTATTTTGAAGGATGATATTAATGATCCAATTGTCGGATTGGAGAGAGATGGTGATCTTTTTTTAAGATTCAAATAATTATATGGATGAGGGTTCATATTACATCTTTGAAACATATCTAAATTTTGGATATATTATTTTGGTCCCTCCAAGACTTATGATCAAAATCTGCCACTAATCACGAAACAAAATTTTTATACCTTTATGTTTATGGAAATGAAGATAATTTTTTTTTAAAAAAATAATATGAGATAATGAAATTTGTCATGATCCGACTTTATTGTCATCATATAAGGGTGTATAAGAGAATGTGAAAATTATGGTCTTCATTAATTAGTTGTGCTCGCACAATCAACCGTGAGTTTTATTGAGGAATGAAATTGAATACTCGACAGAATGAAAAGTTGTTCATTATCCAAAAGTGATAGTTGGTGATGGGTTCTTAGTTTGTACACTATGCTTTATTTAGATTGTAGATGAAGTTAAAAAGAGAAGGAAGGAAAAGAAAAATAATGGAAAGGAAGATGTTTTGAATCGAAGAAAATGCGCTGTAAAAGGAAAAAGAATGAACAAAAAGTTTTTAGTGAATTTTATTAATGTGGTAAAATGAAATTTTATAAGTAATTTGATGTAAAATGATAATTTTTAAAAGTGATTTGATGTAATTTTTTAAAAAGGATAAACTAAAAAAAATTGTTATAAAATTTTAAGAAATAAAAAGTCACATTTCAAAATATCTAAATTTAAATTAATTAATTCTAAGTATTATTTTAAATTATTTATCTTATTACAATAAAAAAATGAAAATATTTATTGTAACATCCTAAAAAAAGTATTCACTATACTATAAACTTAACTGGGGGTATAAAACATAAAGTATTTCAAAATAAAAATTAAATTTATATAAAAAAATATATAAATACAAATGTTTTAAGAAAAACAAAAATAAAGTATATATTGTCTTTCAAAGTTGTTTATGCACGTGTATATTTGTTGATTTAGAACACTTCACAAACAACACATTAATGGGTAAGAAACTATTGTCATAAATTTTGAACATGTGAAATAAATTTAAACTCGTACCTTTCATTTCATATATTCCTCCACCCCTCGCTCTTTAGAAAATCTATTCTCTACCTTCTTTCTAATTTCTTTCCTTTAATCTTTTTTTTTTTAATTTGGTCATACTTAATCTTAGTTCGAGGAGTTCAAGATAAATTTTAATTGATGAAATTTTAAAGTACGTATCTTATTTACCCTAAAGACTCTTTATTCTCTTTTCTTTATAAATTTGTCATCTATATTTGTTAGATTAGTTAAAAAAAGTTATTCTCTCAACTTGGTAAAACTCATATTAAAACGTTGTTAAGTCTAGATATTTTGTTTTAAGTCCCTAGATTTTTAATAGTTTAGTGCTTGGATTAGAAGTTGCATTGAAAAAAGTTACAATTAAGAAAAACTATTTATGATTTTCATAGAACCTTAAGATAAATAATCTAAATGTGAAAATATATATATATATATATATATATAATAATTGATTTTTTTTTAACTAATTACGTAAAACTTTATTTGAAAAACATTTATATTTATGGGTGGAAAGTTAGACATAAACTACTATTTCATTTCTATTTTTCATTATATTTTTTCTTCCTTTATCTATTTATAGTATTGTTGGGAATAGTCCAAGTGTGAGTCAAAGTCCCACATTGGATAGAAAAGACAAAGTTAAACACTATATAAGAATAAAGGCCCATAACAACATTGTCTTAAGGTTTTGGTGTAAAAGTGGTGTCTAAAGTCTTATATGTGTAAGACTAATGTCATATAACCATATGAAACATAACCCAACAGTGGTATCAGAATCGATGTGACTATGACTATAAACCATAACCCATCAAGTATATATATATATATATATATATATATATTTGTTTTTTTCGTCTTTATAAATTAACACTCTTACACGCTACCAACAAATGAACATAAACAAGTCAACATTATTTTGTACGGAGGGCTAAATTTTGTAATTACCAAGGAAAATGGTATTTGTTAAGGATTAGTTTCTAATTTTTTTAAGCACTAAAAAATAATTATCTAATAGTAAAATCATATTTAACTCAAAGGAATATAATTATGTGGTGGGTAAAATAATTACATTGCAAATGGCAGATTAGTTTAATTTTAAAACGCCTAAAACGAAATATGCTTACAACATAATATTTTTTATTTATAAAACTCAAATATAAGATGTTTGAGTTTAAATGTAAACCGATTGTGTTATATTATGTAACATTAATAATTTGTGCCTCGTTATTTAGACTCTCCATAATGTTTCTCTCTCTTTAAATTATCCAACTGCTTAAAAACTAATATCTTTTATTAGTTAAAATATATATTTATTGTTCCCCCAAAGGAAGGTAGTGTCTCAACTTTTTCTTTCATTTCTTCGATGACATAGTTTTCTTTCTAAATGTGTAATTCTCAAAAGAACTAATCTGTATTCAATGTAATTTATGTAATATAATAATTATAATGAACGGTCTTACGAACAAGCATTTTTAAGTAATATTTAAAGAAAACTATTACTATAAATAATAATTTTAAATTACAAATTAAAAATCTTAAAAGAACCAAAAATATTTCTAGTAATTGTTCCATATGTTTCCTTTCAATTATACTAAACGTGGTTTTAATATTTATTAATAGAAGTTAATGCGGTTTATTTCATTAAATCATAGTTAGTGTCGAGTAACCATCTAACATCTCTTAAGTCCTTTTCTTTCTTCTTCCGGATTGAGTGAAGAAATTGATTTTAAGAAAAATAAAATCCTAAATGTTTTAATTTAGAGTTGTCAAAAATAGGTTAGAATCGACGAGTCAACCTGACTTATCACGGATTTGGACCGGGTTGGGTTGAAATTTTTGACCCGGCTCACTCGGGTTAAACTTGTGGTGAGCCGGGTTGACTCACTAAACCGTAAATAAATGGTCACACAATATTTTTTATTAAGTTGAGTTTTGTATTTGGGTCATGTTAGGTTATTTTTTTAGTCAACATATAGATAATTTGTATTTTTGTGATTTTAGTTTGTATTTGAATTGTATTAAAATTTATTTAAATTTTAATTAGAATTATAATTTAGTTTTGACTGAAAAAAGGTAAAAAATTGTATTTTTTTTAATTATGTGAATTCGTGAGTCAACCTATTTAACCCACCAACCCGTGGTGGGTCGGACGGATTCAGATTTTTTAACTCACTAATAAGTGAGTCGGGTTAGATCGACTCACTAAATGATCAATCCATAATAGATTGAATCGTGTCGAACCGGGTTACCCGTTTTCACTACTCTATTTTAATTTCATAATCACTATACAAATCTGGAATCCATTCACAAAATATTAAAACGGTGTTTAACCGGCAAAAGTTAGATCAATTTATTAAACATCAAAATAACGTCTAGCTAAGAAAAATCACGTTCTAACTTTAAGATATTGTGTGACCTTGCAAATAAAAAATAAATAAATAAAAAGGCTCCTCCATATGAGTAATTGAAACAGCTGTGAATATTGAATGATATATTACTTTATTTGGTAGCAAATATTGAATATATTATTACTAAAGAAAAGAAGCTTAAGAAGAAAGAAGACAGTAGAAACAGAAGAAGGTATATAAAAGGTGTGAGATTTGACTTGTGATGAATCCAGTTGGCTGAAAATGAATGGTTGACAAATAACAAACGCGTTGTATTCACCCTTTTAATCAAATGAAGAACCAAAGAAAATTGAAAACCTTTTACTTTAATAACTATAAAATAACGTGCATTACAATTTTCATAATAATATATCAGTGCTGAGTTTTCTATATGCTGATTTTCAGGTGATTTAAAATGTCTGCAGAAGAAATCTATTCCTGGTTAACACAAAATCTATATCGAAAATAGTTCAAATGTGGGTTAAAATAAAAAAAAATAATTAAATATTATATAAAATAAAAAATCTACAAATTTAACTTTAAAATTTCAAGTTAAAAATAATATAAAAATATAATATCAAATACGCAAAATTAATGTCATATATATCCAAAAACATAATCTAGATAACAATGACTGCCCTTTATAATCCCAACAAGCTATACATCTACATATGAATAAAGCATGATATCTGAAACACTGTTTCTGCAATTCTTTAAATTAGTTTAATGAGAGTTAATGTGCAGATTACAGAAAGTAAGGGCCAAACATTCTTTTTAAATGTTTTTGTTGGACTTTTGTGGTGCTTTTGTCAAGCATGTGTAACGCTAAAATGTTTTCCGTATTTTGTTGAACATTTTATTTTTCTTTATACTGGTGCATTGACAAATTAGGTTTTCTTTCCTGTATGGATAATAGTTATATATTGATGTATCAAACTACTACTCTTTAAAAATAATGAAATAGTGGTTATTAGAGCAATAGTTGAACATGTGTTTCTTTATATTAAAACTGAATCTGGGTAATGATCGACAAAGTTTGAGATTGCTAAAGTGTCTATATCAATATACAAGAGTTTAATTAGCGGAAGAGACATTGAAAACATATCTAATAAGGCCAAAGCATTTGGTGAAACCAATTTTAATATCTGGAAAATTATCACATTATTATGTTTATTTTTGTTAGTTTAAATATGTTTTTAGTTCATAAATTTTGACGTAAAATTGGAATTCGTTCTGACGATGTTTGGTCTCAAAACATTAAATATGAATAGATATAGTTCTCACCATTTTGACACATTCTAGCTTAAATGTCACTTTGGAACATCGTTTAAAAAATCTCATAAAATTAACATAGTTAGGTTAAAATGACTGTATTCATTAATTTTTAAAGTTTAGAAGATTAAAATATATCAAAGTTTGGGATATGGAGGAATTTCAATTTCGTGTCCAAGTTAAGGAACTAAAAATATATTTAACTCTTTTCATTATTTAGTTAAGTCCATGAATTATCTATTGTTTATCTCTGACATGAGATATAAGTTATACTTTCTATTAGGAGACAACCTATTATTAGTGATGATGACGATGACATGGTAGAAGCTTAAGATGATTTTATAGTTCAAAGTTAGGGATATGGACAAATTCCAATTTCGCTTTCAAGTTTAGGGACTAAAATTAAATTTAACTATTTTCGTTATTTAGTTAAGTCCATGAATTATCCATTGTTTACCTTTGACATGACAAATAAATTATATTTTCTATTAGGAGACAACCTATTATTGGTGATGATGATGACATGGTAGAAGAGGAAGTGTAAGGATACAAGTGAAACTCAATTTGTAAGGATCCTAATCCAAATTGCAAGTGAATGAATAAACAAAAGGAGTAGAAGAAAGGTTAGGCAAAAGTGTGCAAAGACTTGGACAAAGATGTTGAGTATATGATGAGATGAGATAGGTATAGATGAAGGTTGTAGATAAAGGGTATAAACAAGTGGAATAGATGAGTAGTCTAAAGGAGGTTGAGTGGAATAGATGCATCTACGTGGCAAAATACTAAGATGGTAGTAGAAAAAAGGTGTAAGAGAAAGTATCAGTCGAAGAGTATAAACATTGGGAGGTAATAAGAATAAGAACAAAAAAGAGGTATAGATAAGGTGGGTTAGATCATCAGTTAAGCGCTATGTGTGGATGAATATAATAGATGCGAAATGTGGGTAAACATCATAGATGCTAGGTGTGGAAGAGCATGGTAGATGCTATGTTGAGCAAAGAAAACACTAAGTGTGTGATGATATAGTAGACATTGTGAAGTGGTAAAAATGAATAATGTAACATCCCGGTCGGATATTACTAATTTAAATAAAAAATAAAAATAAATACAAACTCGCATTTATTATAACTTATCTTCCTAAAACGTGGAAAATTTAAAACCTTTATTACATCGCTAAAAAAATTCAAAATCCATAAAAGAATTATAAATGCCACTACAAGTTCCAAGTCTGTAAAAAAAATAGAGGTTTACAAAATCATGAAAATCCGTAAAATCATAAATTTCCATGAAATGCTTTCCCACGATAGCCCATGTTCGGCAGTATGCCTCACCAGCACCACCTGCAACATATTATGCTCCCGTGTAACGAAGTACACGATCATCGCCAAACACAAGTAGATAGGGTGAGGTTAACAGAATAAAAGTACACTACACAATATAATAAATAATCATTCACTATTCCAAACACATCTAATACTCCCAAGTCTTATCACATAGTATATCATTCCCTCATAACCAATCAGTTTCCTTTCCTGTGCCTCAATGCCTCATGGAAGAATTTCTCCCCTTGCGCACCAACGCCTCGTGGGAAGAGCAAGCAACAATCCTTACCTGTTCACCAAAACCTGGTAAGAGCATTACTTTCCTTAGGACTTACAAGCAACTGCCCTTGCCTACTCACCAAAACTCGGCAAGAGCACAACCCTTACCAGTTCACCAAAACCGGTAAGAGCGTTGCTTTTCCTAAGACTCATAAGCCACAATCCTTAAACCTCGACTTCCAAAACTTCTCCTGGACGCATCTTGATTCTACACCCTTTGATGATTACATTGATCGATCTTTACTGCCACAGATGTTTACTCGCCCCTCCGACTACAAACCATCACCTAATAGTCCACACGTGGGAATAAATTTGTCATGGCCAGAATCTGCAATACGAAGTGAATTTCCCAATACGAACCACGATCTCGCACGTTCCACTGGACTTCCAAAACCACCAAGCTACAACCTCGAGTGGCCACGTGTTACCCCAATACAAGTTACACTCGTAACTGGGCCCTCAGAAAAACATCGCATCAAGACCTCCATCCAAAGCCGTGTAGAATTCTCCTCGCAATCTAACTCTACAGCCAAAACCGCTTGGTGCATCACTCACGTCGCTAGGCAAAAATTGGTTCCAGACCGCCAGGCGGTCTCCTCGCGTCGCCAGGCGACAAGCGCCTCCAAGTGCCTCTATCAAACAACCTTTACCCGTCGGAGCCTCCCCTACCGCCAAGCGCCACACGGGTCTAGTGGCTACTACCATTTTTTTGGGTCTCTATCGCTTGAAGGCTCGTCTCGCGTCGCCAGGCGCCATACCAATAGCGCAATGCTACTGGTTTTTGGCACTTTGGAACAGGTTCTAAAGAACCTTAAACACGCAATACATCGTTCATATTATCAATCATACTTATCTAGTGATAATCATATGACTGAATCACTCTTCACACATCCATTTAACATAATTTCACAATTAATATCATGCCCTTCCTCAATTAGTTATGAACTCCTCACAAACTTATTCTTTTACCAAATGAAACATACTACACTAATTTTCAACCAACGTCATATGTTCCACATACTAACAGTAACCAAAACAGGCACTTTATCACATCACATTTGTAGAAACCTTTACTTTCATTTGATCCCAATCAATACATGTAAGACCCGAGAAAATTAATGAATTAAAGAAATAATTAATTAATAAATGCGGGTAGTGAGAGCCTTTATGACATTTAATTCTGACATGTATGATGTGGAAACATACTAGTTCAAATGGTTGAGAGTACTTGATTGTGTGAGAGGACTTGGATTTAAGTCCTATGTATTCCATTTATGTGCTATTTAATTTACAATTATTTTAATAGTGTGCTGGATCATGATGAGTGAAAACATAATTATAGAATTATGTGAATTATCACAAAACATGAATTGGTTAAATGATTGTACATTGAATTGAACAATTGCATGGTTATGGGTTCAAACCTTGGTAGAACCACATTAAACTTTCTTTTTGCTAAACTTAGTTTTAGCATGAATGTGAAAGGGTAGAGAAACCCTAGTGATAATGGGCAGCCAAAGGAGGATGGAAAAAATAGCTCATAATGGACATTGAATGGAAATTACATTCATTTTAATGCCATTTTCATTTTTGGCCATCAACCACAATTAAGACTCAAATTAAAAAGGCAAATTAAGGCAAAGAGAAGAGTTTTGAGATTGGAAAAATTGTAGGAGTGTAAGGAGCACGAATTCTAAAGAAAAGTAGAGGTTAGGGAGTGGAATAGAGGAGTTGAATTGGGAGAGAGCATATGAAGGCCATTGGTGATCAAGGGAGAACTTTCAAGTTTCAAAGTTTATGCTAAGGAATCCAATTTAGGGGAGTTGTAATCGTAAATTTTAAATTGTATCTATGCAATATATATTAACTGGATGCACATAGTTTGTTAATTCTGCAATGTTCGTGTTTCTGGAAAAATTCCAGAAACCGCCCGGTGGGCTACCCATAGCCGCCAGGCGACTCATGTTGTTCATGAGTAATTCTGGGTTCCTACGAGGAACTGTCTGGCGGTAGGCAACATGCCGCCAGGTGACACGTCCCTTAACACCAAATTCTAGGTTTCTCTGATGAAGGGCTTGGCGGTGGTGATTCACCCGCCAGGCGACGCAAGCCAGGTTGGCTCGATTGTTATGTTTTCGGGGTACTGGGCTGTTTTTGATTGGTGGAAAAGGTGTCTAAACCATAAATTGATTAAAGGGAGATGAGTAATTGTGAAATTACATTGTAGCGTGAGAGAATTAAGTGAAATTAGTTATATATGGCTATTAGGGTTAATAGATTGGGGGTTTTGATGATTGGGATGCAATCATTGTGAATTTGGACTAGAATCCTTGCAGGATATAATCAGAGTTGATTATTGTACCACTGTTATTGTGTTTGCGAGTGGAATAAAGGAGATTGGACAAAGATCTACGAAAAGGGAATGAGGAAAGATTTTAGTAGGTGTAACAGAACTTGGGATTTTTCCCAGGAGGACTGATGCACCGCTTGGCGGGTTATAGCGTGCGACACCTAGAAGCTTTATGGGGATTTTGGGTGCGCTAGGTTTGGGTTGGATTCTGTGGTGAATTTTGGCATGGAATAGTATTGAACGATTAGTGAAAAGGATCTCTTTGGATTATCTCAAGAGTCAGAAAGGAAACTTGTGTAATGAAAGGAGATGGGAACTAAATAGTGGACTAGAAATATGTGATTTGAATTGTATTGTGGCTGAAGTATAAAATATGGCAGTGGTTAGTACATGTTCCTCATAAGCCTAGCTAGTAGTTTGGATGGTTAACTTAGAGAAATTGACAATTTGTGCATAAGTAACAAATGACTTATTAAATGATAAGACATGATATATTGTTATGGTGTGGGTATGAATGGACTAAATATGTTACTGTTATGAATGGGTAGGGCTTAGTCATAAGTTAATATGAGGTGCATGAGGTGAAAGGTTGGGGAGTCGAGTTGATATTAAAAAAATCAACCCATGGATATAATGGAAATAGGGAGCCATATGGGTGTAAAGACATTAGAAATAAGACAACCATTAAGAGAATCAATATTCTGGAGGTGTGCAATAGTGTGATTGAGGACTAGCAATCATATGAAGTGCAGTAAAGCCAGAACAATGCATTGTACCGGTGTGGCGCCTGGCGACGGGGCTCAACCCACCAGGCGATAGCCAGTGTTACAAAGGGTATGCACTATGCAAGGCGCCTGGCGGTGAGGGATGTCCCACCAGGCGATAGTGTATAGACAGTGAGTGTCTAGGCGCGTGGCGCCTGGCGGTACGTGTCCCCCGCCAGGCGGTCTAGAAGCCTGTTGCGCTTGGCGACTCGTGTGCAACGTCAGGTGATATTGATGAAGCAAGGGTGCTTTGTTGATGAAGCAAGGATTTGCAAGGAAGTGAGGGGTGTTTATTTCCCAGAAGCGCTTATTCATTTTGTCCTTTGCAAGTTCCTTATTTATATATTTTTTGAAAACCACAACTCGTTGAGCAAGTTACACACAATTTGTTGGTGAGTGGCTCGAATTGGATTGAGCTTGCAACTTTATACCTTTATACTTAATCTTGTACTGGAGTAACCAACTTTATCAATATCTCCTCTTGTTGATAACTTTGATAATAAAATTTTGTTGATATTTCTTCGATATTTCTACTTATCTGCAAAAATATTAAATATATAAACCAAATACTTATCTTTTCCAATTTTACTAAATAAAACAAAATATCTAAAAAGATAATAATAAACTAACAATAAAGATAAAACAATAAAATAAAACATGATAATGCCAATTATCACTTAGCAAGTCAGTAACAGTGTTGTAGGAACAAAGGAGTGAATCGTAGTCCCAACATGCTTATTCTCATTAGTTTTCTTTAACTTTAACGTGTGTTCACAATTAATAAAAAAAATCACGTACTGTTTTATTCCAAATCTAAATGTATTCAAGATTATTGATAAATCTGAATAAATCGATGTGGATATGACAATTGTTTACTACAATTGAACCGATGAACTTGCTGGTATTTTACAATACAGGTCAACAAGTCTCTGAGCATAATGGACACTATGTTGAAGTGACTAGAGTAGATGGGATAAGTAAACAAGGAAGGTTAAACAATACGTGAATTGAAAGGGGAATAAACAATATTAACGAAACTCACTTAACTATTTAACCATTTAATCTTTCGATTATTTAATTAAATGACTATTTAAAGAGATCGAGCTATAAATAGACCTAACTTAAGTCGAGTTTCATTCTTACAAGCTACCATCTTCTTCATGTTTTCCTGTTTGCAAATTCCTCAAGTATTTTGAAACTTCACTCATTCGTTGGAGGATCTGAGAGCATTATAGGACTTGTGAACTAAAAAGCTAGCTTTTGAACTAATAAGAAGTTGGAATTGTGTAAGTTCATCTTCAAACGTGTTATCTCTATATGATATTCAACTTAGTGATGAAACGTGATGATGTTACATGTTGTTTGTTATGAATGATGTGATGAATATGATATTGTTGCATGTTGATTGTATCGTTGACTAATTGAAATAATGTGGTTGTGCTTGATTTTTAGATTTTAATAGTTTTCTATGTTGTTGTAAGGTCATGTTGGGATACAATGAGTTTGGGTGTTAATGAATATGAATTATTTATAAAAATGATTCATTACGAAAGTGGTGAGATGTGATGGTTAATGTTAGGCGTGTTTTGTCAAAAATTAGTACTTATAAGAGATTTTTTAAGAACTGTGAAAGTTAGATTCTTAGGGTATCAACTAAGTCAAGTGGTTATGTTGTCAGTAATGTTTTATTTAAAAAATATTACAAAAATATTTTAAACTAAAAAAATTATTTTAATTACTTAAACAAATTAAATAGGTGAACTCATATGGTATCAATTATAGGCTTTGGGTTGGTGCAAAAACAAACCAAACACATTTAAGAAAAACATATTCAACATCGATTATGACAATAATAGACATGAAACGTCACTTTGTATATCAATTATGGTCATAACTAATAGAATGTGATGTATTTCTTTTCTTCATTTGGAATATGAGGATTTTACATTGATTATGATCATAAATGATTATTATGTTATTTGACATAAAATATTAAGTTGAGTTGTAAATAAAGGAATCCATAGAAATCATCTTATTAATGCATAATTCAAATATATACCTAAAATAAGTAAAGATAATGAGTATTGAATAATTTAGTAAATAAAAGTGTAAAGAAAAAATGTTGTAAAGGACTTACATTATTTACAATTGAACAAGTAATATGTGAAGTTGTTTGTTACAAAGAGGAATCTCCAACACAACAAAAATTTATATGTAAAGGTGTCTCATTATTCCTTCCAAAAATAGTGGTGTCCCATGGAGCCTTTCTTGGGTTGTTGGCACTTGTGAGCCTTCAAGACACACTTACTATCTACACACAATTATTACAAGAAAAATTCACAAGCTAAGACATCGAAGAACACCAAAGGCTCTTCCAAGACACTTAGCACAAGGTTGAATACAAATTGAATGAATTAAAGCAATTAAAAATACAAGATGTCATTTCGGTGTTTCACTTTTCTTCTGTTGTCAAATGTTTAGTTCTTTTGTTGCTTGATTTTCCTTTGTGAATCCGCCAAAGAGACAAGATCTCCATTTCAATTTCCACTCCCTAAGATGCTACCTCAAGAGTTAGTACCTCAAAGAGAGAAACAATAATGATTCACAAGATCTTCCACTTCAAGAGGCCAAACACTACAAGAAATATGATTATTATCTACGCAAATATTTCGTAGGTAATGTGCATTTTTCGTAGATAATTTGAATTTATCTACGAATTACCTACGAAGTAAATTTCGTAGGTAATTCGCTGGTAGGTAACTTTATCTACGAAAATATACTTCGTAGGTAACTTACTTATGACTATTACCTACGAAATATTTTGTGCGTAACTTAGTTACGAAAACCTATGTAGATAAGTTATCTACAAAAACCTGCATAGGTAAATTACCTATGAAAAGTTTCCTTTGAATATTGAATTTTGCTTTGAATATTGAAATTTCAGTAGAAGATGATTTAAAACCATTTAATTTGAGAAGATTAAGCATAGAAGACGAATTTGATGGTCTTAGGTAGAAAAAAAATTTAGCAACAAGACTCAATTTATTTGATTTAAAAATAAATAAAGGACTTAACTGACTTGAAAAAACTTGAGGGATCAAAAAATTACACAGTACAAATTAAAGAGAATAAAGCTCAAGTAATGCTATATTTAAACATTGGATAATGGTCTTACTAGCATGACCTAAATTAGGAATTTTAGTTGAGCTCTTGATTTGAGAAAAAGGTTTATTACTACCTCTTTGGAATTACCAGATCAATTACATCATCCAGTTGAAAGTTCAACAACAAGGTGTCAATGCTTAAGGGGAATAAATGTATAAAATGAAATCAAGTTTCACTAATTAATTCACCTTAAGTAGCTCAGGGATTTCTTTCCTTGAGGTCACATATCCAATAAGTTTTCCACCAACATTATTTGGTATGGCCTTGGGCATATAGAATCACCCCATAAATATTTTAATAATGGTGATTGTGAACAAATCAAATTTAAATAGGAAATAGTTTAGAGATTAATTTATTTGGAATCAAACTTTGAGCAAAATTGCATTTGATCGCTTAGCTTCTTTGCCACCTTTCAAGAGAAGCCAATTCCCACTTTGGATTACCAATGAAGCTATCAGTATAAATGATAATAAATTACCACTAAAATGTAAATAAACAACATATAATACAAAGATAGCATAACTACTTTAAGCTCCACAACCTAATTCATACCATAACATTAATCCCATTATAGATCAAAAGTGACAAGTTAAAAGAAACTTAATTCAATAAATTACAAACCTAGGCATAAAATTAAAAAAATAAAAAAAGGAAACATAAAACATAATAAAAGTAAAAAATATGATGCTCCTAATGAATGGGAACAATATGAAATGAGAAATCATGACCCCAACATGCCTTGCTTGTCAGGTTTATAAAGAGGGGGTATCACTGGGGAGAACAACACCAATGAGATCTGAGCCTAACCACATAAGACACTGACACCACTCTCAACCCAAAACCTTAAGGCAATGGGTTTATGGGTGTTTGTTCTTATATAGTGCTCTACTTTCTCATTTCTGGTCAATGTGGGACTTAGACTCACACTTAGATTCCTAACAATCTCTCCTTCAAGGGTGAGTCCCTTCAACCACATTGGTACACTCCCCCTCCAGTAGAAGCTGCCCAACCACGAGTACTCCTTTTCTGCCCTTTTTTGTATCGCCGTTCTTTTCTTAACGGGACACGCTTACCTGACCGACACTGTCAGGAAGACTTTCGATACTAGGACCATACTGGTACTACACTCGTCTGAGGCGGTATTAACCATCGGCTCTGATACCACTTGTTAGGTTTATAAGGAGGGGGTATCACTCGGGAGATACAACACCAATGAGATCTGAGCCTAACCACATAAGACACTGACACCACTCTCAACCCAAAACCTTAAGGCAATGGGTTTATGGGCCTTTGTTCTTATATAGTGCTCTACTTTCTCATTTCTGGTCAATGTGGGACTTAGACTTACACTTGGATTCCTAACATTGCTGCAATACGTTGATATAGAGAAACATCAGTAATTAAAAATATGGCTATAAAAAATTATATTCAATTAGTCATTGGGACAACAATTTTCAAGATGATGAAAAATTACATGTCAAGGAAGTATATTATGACTAATTGAAGGAAGATAATCAAAATACATGCTTTGGGGTAAATGGTTGGGGGATAAAAGTCAGTCATTCTAAAAGTATAATTGAGCTATCACAGAAAACATGCAGCAATCTCGATTTCACCATTCAAAATGTAATAAATAACTAAATGGAGATTTTGTGTATAAAACAATTATGCTACAAGGATTAAGGGTGCAAAAGAACTATGATGAGAAAAGACACGAAAGACCTTAAAAGGACTAATCAACTGATACACTCAAACCTAAATATATATGGAAACAAAGATCACCTATAATTATCAGGATTCATGGAAAGTAATGCCCGATACAAAGCTTCCCCTTCTTACGAGTGACCAAGCTTTACTAGAAGTGACACCTCATGTTCTTTGTATGCAAGCTTATCAACCTAAGAAGACATAACCATAAGTAAGTTATATGTCATATGGTAGTTACATTAATCAAATTACCCAAGTTAATTAAACTAAAGCATACATATTTGGTGCAACTCCTTAAGAGCTCTCTCGAGAAACCCACATTCCTCTAACAACGAGATCTAGAAAATAGTATTTGGTGCAGAGAAACACCATAGGGAAAATTAATATCAGTAGTCAAGTCATATAAAGATTTCCTATTCTTGAACATTCAACCATAGATTGACAGTAAAAATATTCATATTCAATACAATGTAATTTGACAAGAATCATATCAAAATCTTTAATTTTAGTATCATTGAAGTAACAAAATAATTCATAAGATTTATAAAGTAGTAGTGAATACCACCCATCATTAACATATAAAAGGACATCACATAAAGGCAAAACACACTTCAAATACACCAACCCTACTATGCGTCTGATTATAATCTAATTGACAGAAGCTTCAACACCACCAAGGAAATAACCTTAGAATTCACTATGAGTATTATGTTCCTCCACCTGTTCCCAGGCTAAGCAAATGAAATGACTGATAATGATAGACAAAAAAGCCATTTTCTAGTCATAATGCATGGCATAAGTCACCAATACCTAAACTAAGATACTAAGATTAAGTTTGGAAAAGTGGAGGATTGAATAACATTTGTCCAAAAAAATGCAATATAAAACCCTAAACCAATCCCTTACCTAGAAAAAACCCCAATTTCTTCTTTCTGAAAAAAAAAACCAATTTGTAAACCTAGTTCGCACAGTCACGAGTTAGGTTCGATCTTTGTTTTCTCCACGGCAAATGGCGTTCAAACACTCACTACATGGGTCGAGACATAGAGCATCGAGGGCAAACCGCAGTCGACATTGGGTGAGCGTGAATGTTAGCCTGGGATGAACATCAACCGCATTGTTGTCGTTCGCACAGTCACACACCTAAACTTGTGCTCGCATAGTCGTAGAATGAACGTCGAGAGTCATGAGAATCCAGATATAGAGCCTCTGATGAATGACTTTTGGTGGCCTTGAATGAACGAGTGTTGGGTGTGTGTGTTAACATGACCATGAGTAGTGAGCGGGGTTAACAAGCTTGAGTGAACTTGAACAAGATGAACTTGAATAGTGCGAGGGATGAACAAGATGAAAAAGCATCACTGATAGGGATGAGTGATTGAACTTGAGTTGTTTTAGGTCCAACTTAATAATCTAAAAACATTCTAGTTTTAATAAAAAAAAATATGTAAGATTACATACGAAACTATCTCATAGGTAACATTTTTTAAATAATTTTTATATATTTTTTATTGATATTTGTTTTCTACACAAAATTTTGTAGGTTATACTTCGTACAAAAATTTTCTGTTATGGTTATCTACGAAAACATCGTAGATAATGTATTTTATCGTTATTTAGGAAACTTTCATAGATAATGTATTTTATTTCCGTAGATAAAACGAAATTATCTATGAACCATATTTCGTAGATAAATTTTCGTAGATAATAACCATTTTTCTTATAGTGAAAGAAAGTACATCAAGAAAAGTTTAAGAATTGTTAAACTAAAAGAGAGATTTAATAGAAAATACTTTAAGGAATAGCAAGAAGAGACAAGCTAAAATTAAGACAATGAAGTAAAGGAAGCACACCAGATAGGATAACCTAGGGGAAGGGCACTAGGATGGATTACAAACACACAAAAAAAAACTAGGAATTATGATGCTCTTTTGTTCTCACAATAACAAAATCAAAACAAAGCCACATTACTCATCATTTGTTAAAGGCCAAAAACTTTTATCCATGTAAATTCAAGAATGATGTTCATCACACAAGTGATTCTTATAACAATCATGTAGATGCAATGACTGAATACTCTCCATACTATTTTCAACTCTTCACAATTATTTTTGAATTAATGTTCTATCTATAAAACACATTTTATCTTTCTTTTCTTTGAATCAATTCAACTTATCATACATATACTTAGCATCAATCACGAAAGGATTTTGGAAATTGTAATATTTTTTACCAAATGAAACTCCTATAGGAATCAACATTAAGATGCACAACTAAGAACAAGACACAATGGAATCTTAACTCTAGGATCTTGCCAATGATCTAATAACAAGCATGAACTCAATAGTGAAAATTGGAAGCACTAGAATAACATATGAAACTTGGAAATTCAATTAACAAGAGTAAAGAAAAACTGAACTATGAAACCCATGGAATTGATGACAAATAAAACTACACATGACTATATACAACATGTATGGATCATAAGATCAAAATGACCCAAGTTTTAAGCAATTGCACTTATTAAAGTGATGGAAAACTCAATCAAAGTAATTGTACCAATTAGAGTTTATAGAAACTCAAACAAAATAGAAAGCATATATGATATAGTATATAAATCCTAAGAACGCACACACGGATGGTTCAATATGAGTCAATTAAATTTGAACCAACATTTAAAGACATATATGATAAAAAAAATCAATGAAAAAACTTTAAACAAGCAAGGAAAGGAATCAAGACAATATGGATCACAAAATATATGCTAGATACTCATCTCTTGATGACCAAAGACGAACCAAAGCTTTTGATACCACATGATGACTCCACCTTCATGCTTGCTTGTGGATGAAGGAAGATTGGATGGATGCGCGAAAGCTTGGAACTCAAGATTGTTCAGTGTAATTGAAGTGGAAAGGTGAAGGATAGTCACAAGAGAGGTTAGGCCAACTGAAGAGGAAAAGGAATTCATGAAAATGGGATCATATTCTAAGGAGACTCACACAAGTTGTTTAGAGAAATCTTTGTAGAGTTTTACTATCATTCATGAGTGAGTTTTATAATGGGTGTAAACCTTTATTTAGAGGAGATGAGGTTTGTAAAAGGAAAGTAAAAAGAAAGGGAAATTAAAATTCAAATATCCATCATGTGCTCCTAAACTCATGCCTAGATTAGTGGATCAAGTGCCAAGTGGAACTCATGCTTTCCACACTGATGTGAAAAATAAGAACCATGTGCACCCTCTCTACACTTAAGTGATTAGCCTAGGGTTTCTTTTGGGTTTAGTTAGCCAATTGGAGCCCTAGGTAGGTTTTTCTAATCTAGGCAAACCCTACTTTATTTTGGGCCCCACTACAAAAAAAATTGAAATTACCGACGGAATTTTACCGACGGATATACTTCTGTCGGTAAATTTAAATTACCGACGGATTTTACCGACGGATTCTCAAATTTTAATTACCGACGGAAAAATTCGTCGGTAAAAAAAATTTCATTTATCGACAGAAAAATCTGTCGGTAAAATTCGTCAATAATTCAAATTTTTTTTACCGACAAATTTACCGACGGATTTTTTCGTCGGTAAAAGAAGCGGGAAATTTCCCGCCCAAATTTGAATTACCGATGGATTTACCGACGGAAAAATCCGTCGGTAAAAGAAGCGGGAAATTTTTTGTCCTAATTTGAATTATCGACGGATTTATCCGTCGGTAAAAGAAGCGGGAATTTTCCCGCCCAAATCTCACCTTATAAGAAGACGAGGAGAAGAAGAAAAGAAGAAAAAGAAGGAGAAGAAGAAGAAGAAGAGAAGAAGA
>Ga0099823_1000722_pt1 | contig 23965 bp, 11 predicted proteins | sample CowpearedBW_FD_76831 | JGI IMG/M metagenome (GOLD analysis project Ga0099823, IMG submission 76831) | Root nodule microbial communities of legume samples collected from California, USA - Cow pea red BW | ecosystem: Host-associated > Plants > Roots > Nodule | place: USA: California | collected...
ATTGGAGCTCTCGGTGGCTTGCACTTGTGACGATTCCCAAACTCTGCAGAGTTTTAGGCACAAGGGGTATTCACCCAACCACTCCCAAGGTAAGTCCCCTTCATGTCTATGACGGATCGGGTCCATAGACCAGGACCTCCTACTACTCCTCCCGACATAATCCATTATACTCTACATGAGTCTTAATGGTTATTAGGAGCGTCAGGATGCCACCAATAAGAGTCCTCATGTCCTTACATTCACTAAAATCATCTTTCTTAGAATTTCCCTTGAAATCCTAACTCCAACACATTCTCATACATACCAATTTCACACAAACCATCATGCATAAAATCACATATTAGATAAGCCATAATCACAAAAATCCATTGAACACAGCTTCATTTAGTCAGAAATAGGGAAGGAACTTAAACTCTGCAGTGAATCTTGCTCAAGCTAGAGGATCTCGCATGAGCTAGAGAGTTGTCTCGCTTAGACGAGTCACTTTCGCCTGGGCGAGACCCCAAATAGAGGGTACCCCAAAATCTGAGCGAATTCTCGCTCAGGCTAAACTATCTCGCCTAGACGAGATTGACTCTCGCTCAAGCGAAACCAGCTCGCCTAGGCGAGACCTTGTACAACATTAGGGGTGAGCTTCTGGTATTTTCACTCAGGCGAGAGCTGCTCGCCTGGGCGAAACCATCAGAATTTTCAATCTGTTTCCACATGCAAACCACACAGTTCATGCCACACTCGAAATTTACCACACTCAAACGTTCATACTTTTCGAACAACATACAATTCATGTAATTCTACCCCTAATCTATGATTCATTTGCGAAATTAGAGTGAGATGTTAGCTTCCCTTACCTTTTTGTCAAGAATTAGTTTGATGGAGTCAAGTGAATAACAAGGGAGCGGAACTTTCAGCTTAACCTAAGAAGATCCATCACCAAGACATGGAGAATGAAGAATTACACGATCAAACCCATAATTCAGAGGTTAGCTAGTGAATTCTAGTTGGAATTGAACCCAATTAAAGATGAAACCTACCTAGGAGAATGGGAGCCGAGGGAGGAAGCTGCCGAGGGTCCTGTTGGGTTGGTTCTTCCCGAATTTGAGCATGAACAATGAGACTGTGAGATGACAGCAAAGTTGAGAAAAGAGATTGGGAGAAAGTTGGAGAGCAGAAAAGCCGAGAGAGATGGGTATGGTGTGTTGTTTTTGTCTAAGAGGGAGAAATTGAAAAAAAGAAGGGTATCACATAGTTAACAGAAATTGGGTTAAGCAAACGATGCACGTGTGTTCTTAATATTTGATTTTATGCAAATTTTAGAAAAAAATAAATTTGAGAAATGCATCGAAAGTGTGGGTTGGCATAATGATGTACCATGAAAGCACGTGGTTAAAGGATGGGTGTTTGTGGGTGAAAGTGTGGCAGACTTATTAGGTTACATGAAGCCACGTGGATTCCACGTGACTCTAATGTAACACACAACGAGCTTATTAACTTTTACTCTTAAAACCTCTTTACGTCAAACATACAACTGTCTATGCAGTTTCATTTCATGTGTAATGATTCAGTATTTTTTTTAACGTTGTACTATCCAGACAGCATTGTTTCATTGTTCTTCCTTCGTCCAGTTGCTATAATTTTTAAAATTTTCACTGATAAAAGAAAAACTCAGTTAATTAATTTTGACGAGTTTAACTGTTGTATTATCACGTAATTGAGCTTAACAATCTACAATATTTTATTTTATTTATGTATTACACGCGACATTACTAAACCTTATGAAACTAATAATAATAAATAATATTTTAATACGTAAATTGCATTTTAATTAAAACTTCCGATAAATAAAATTCAATGCATAAATCATATTTTGGAATCACAATTAAATTTGTATTTATATAATTAGAATTTACCTATTTTTTCCGTATAATTTACATTATACTTGAAATTCATATTTTCAATATGCAATATATCTCGAATTTGCCATTAAGAAATGATTTATAATGCTAATCAATAGAGCTTTTAATTATTGACAATTGTTTTAAAGTTATTTAGAATTAATTATTCAGGCATCTTCAATTAAGCACAGTCTTAGGTTTCATTGTAATCGATGAAATCAATCGTACAATTCTTGTTTTAGTCTGATGCGTGGATCTGAAATCAAAATAACAAATATCAATACAAATATTTGTTTCAATTAGAAAACAAAACCGATATAGATCTAACGTTTAAAACTTGTCTCCCGCATACACAAAAGCATGATCTTTATTTGAAAAAAGAAAATGCTCTGATATATTTATAAAAATATATGATTCACTCTTTTTTATCCATATTTTATTTTTCACTTTTATTCTTAATGATTATTTTATAAATAATTTACTTTTAATCATTATTTTTTATTTTTAACATTTATTTTATTTAAAAATTAATTATATATCTCAAAAGTAAATATAATTTATCTAAATTTAAATTTATGTGAAAATTAAAAAATACAAACGAACCTATGCATTTTTGCTAGTATATATAAAATCTTTTGAAGAATCACCACCACCGTAACAAATTTAGAGCATGTCTGGTTTCACGTAGGAGGCACCAGACTCAATTTTTAGAATCAATTCAAACCGCCAAACATAAGCAAACTTTTCCGACATCGTGATTGTGTATCAAATTGATTAAAATTAATTTGTATTTAATTTCCAAAATTAATTAAAAAATAAAAATATCACACTAAATAAAAATCAACTGACCCTTACTTTTGCGTTATCAATTCTCCAACGCTCAACTACACATATCCTCTTTTAAGGACCAATCAATTTTCCATATCAATCCCCGCAGTGCCTATCCAAACAGACCCTTAGTATCCGACAGAAACCTAGTTAAGCCAAAATCCCAAACTACAGTAATTACATCAAGGGAAAAGCACCGCATAGCCAAACTATTGACAAAAAAACATGTTTCTAGGTAGATGTGCAATCGACATAATCGTATATACATTAAAGGAAGTTGACTTCAAAAATGATCCTCGAAATACTCCCTTAAAAATTATAGTTGCCAATCTATGGGATCACTCCCCATTTGCTCCAGAAGTTGGTTAGTGCGAGAGAAGTGCCTGCTCAGATAAATTTAAATAAACAGAATGAAATGTATTAATAAAGAATTGATCAGTTGTTTTTTTGAAATACCAATTGCATCTCAAGATCTAAGTTTGACTTTACTAATCTAGAAAATCTAACCAAAATATGGCTCCATATACCCGGGGAACAGAACATGCATCAGATGTATTACATTAACCACTATGCGAACGACTAATGAAAGCCCTGGTAGTGTTGGACTGTGAAAGGCCTAGTGACTGCACTTAAATACAATAAAGAAAATGACAATGAATTATAGAATTTTATGTGTTCAAATATATCTCAAATTGTTTGCTTACTACTTTCCACTTAACCACCTGACCAAATACATCCTAATAATAGTATATTTGAATAATTTAAAATTTGTTTTGAAGTAAAATGAGTTGTTTAGATGAAAAAATTAAAAGAAATTTTAAATTCAGGGAATTTTATAAGATATTTTAAATAACTAAAAAATTAATTTGTTAAATATTATTTGAATATCTAAATTTGACTATCTTTTTAAGTTCAATTTTTAACTTTTTAAATTTTTAAATAAATACTTTGAGATGAAATTTTATCTTAAAAGAGAAATCCAATTACTTTAACCAAACAAGATATTCAAAAAAATGAAAAGAATTCAATTACAATTAATTCAAATATAATCTATTTCAATTCTAGAATTATTGAAATCCCTCATCCAGACAGACACAATGTAAATGTTTGCATTTTTTTAATGTTGCAGACACCAAAAGAAAGTATTTTGAAACAATTATTTTTTATAAATGTAAGAAGTTATCAAGTATCATACAAGTAAACTAATTTAACACGCTCACAGAAAGCATTCAGTGTTGCAAATATTCCTTCCAAATCAGAAGTTCTTTATATTAGCAGTTAGCCTATTCATTTGTTCTTTTCATAAACATAAATCATGGTCATGAATGTCTGGTTAATATATTATACAAACAATGCAAAACAATTAGAAGTTTCAACATGTTACTTCACACACAGCAATATCAACAAAGATTCACTGGAAAAATGGGTTCTTAATCCCTGCAGTTTCTGTTAAACTTGGCTTTAATCCTATAACTTTTGTAATTGATGAATTAGTCCTTTTTTATGCATAAATTGAACATTTAGTGACAACTTATTACTGTCAAAGTTGGAAGAGCGGTCACATGTTTTCTAAAGTACAGGTACTAAATTTTCTCCTAAAGTACAGGTACTAAATTTTCTCCAAAAGTACAGGTACTAAATTTTTTTTCCCAAGATTAAATGCTACTTTACCTGCAGCCAAAGAAGCCTCTATGTGCAGACAAACCAGAAGGATGTGCGGCTGTAAGAACGTGATGCTTTGTTCCATCAATTAACCTGTGAATATGACAATCACAAGTTTATCAACTACTTTCACAGAATTTATCTTCCAGGCAAGGAAAGAAAAGCATCCAATTTAGTTTAAAAAAACAATTTCCAAAAAGCAGCCTGCAGTTAATAAATGCACAGTTGCAGTAACTTGATCATCCATATCTCAAAAATAAAAACTTACTGCATTATTTATCTTTCTATGCAGGCTTTGGAAAATTTGTAAAGGAAACTACTGAAAACCAAGGTGACTATTTGCTGGTTGGTTCCAAAGATTTGCTACGGTGTTAAACAGTTGTAGTACCTGGATTTCTCCCGAGCAGAATTTCCCCACAACAGAAACACAACTCCCTCCCTCTTCTGTGAGATTGTCTTGATAACAGCATCAGTAAATTGTTCCCAGCCTTTTTTGGCATGAGAATTTGCTTGATGCTTCCTGACTGAAATAAAAAGGTTAATACTAGTAAAGTACACACTAGAATACAAGGATAAAATAATAAGTCATCAACATACTTGATTAGAAGTCAACAAAAATTAAAAGTCTAACCTGTGAGAACAGCATTGAGCATGAGAACACCCTGAAATAAAGTTCAAATGATCAGATATGGTATTTCAAAAACTACTCTCACAGAACGTAGTCATACATTATGTTAAAATATCTACACTGAAATAACTTAGCTTTCAGAACACAAACTCGTCAAACTTCTACAACAATCCATCTTTCTATTTGACATACATTCGATCTTCAAATCACACAAAACATTTGAAGGAATGGTTTAAGAGGCCTTAACCATTAAATATACTGCCTTAATTTGGATAAAGTTTTGTAAAAGTTCTTATTACAGAAGAAATAAAGAGTTAAAATGAAACAAATTTCTCTCATTTGTTAAAATCAATTTATGGATTTTAGCTCTTACAAAATTTAGATGCGGGAATTTCTTGACAAAACTAAAGTACATAAACTGATGTCAAGTTATACCAGAAATTTGATCCATTATACCTCATAATTTAGTTACCACATAAGTACTTGTAAAAAGTTACCCAAACTAAACATATCATAGAAGATGAACCAAACACACAAAGAACTAACAAAACACGAGAAAGGCTGAGCTTCATCACGCATGACACTTTATGTACTTATCAAGCATTCATCCATAAAATAATTAATATACATCGATCACCATTCTTTTAAAAAACTATACAGCGAGTACTAGTTAGTCAGACACTAGCAAGAAATACAACAGGTTCTGTGCATGGTTGTAAATAAGAAGGGGATAAAATTGAAATCAATCCATTTGAAAGTACCATTTGCAATATTTGAAAAAAGACAAATCCCTCACATAACTCAGATGAATGCCGCAGAAAGTACCTGCACAGCCCATTTCTGAAGATTTCCATGAGGTGGAATGGTGCAACCAATGTCTTGGTGAAGCTCCTTGAATATATTCACCAAACTTGAAGGGACTTTGATTCCCTCAGGAACTGAGAATGAAAGCCCCATAGCTTGACCAGGTCCATGATAAGGGTCCTAAACATTAAACAAAACCCACAAATCACTAAAAGAGAGTCAATCTGGGTCGTTGGATAAATTTCCCAAAAAATATACTTAAAAGAGAAAGAAAGAAAAAACAAAATTGAACTTCTTCTATTAGTTCAAAAGTAATTTATGCACATCAGCTTTTAAACATAATTTCCAGTTGAAGATGCAATTGCAGTTTTGTCATGTTTCTTGAAACTGCAGGAATCAGAAAACATGTTCAGGTAACCTGACAACAATTGCGATCATGTCGCCCTCTAAAAACTCGTTAGGGAGCTTCTACTAAAGTTAAGGAAATGCTTGGAACAAAGACGAAAATTAAACTATTTTCATAATCAATTATAACAAACATTGAATTATAATTTGTTTTGTCAGAATGCAATAATAAAAAAATCATTTTTTTACAAGTTTCTTACTAAATTCCAGCCCGAAACTCAAACATATTTTGTAAACTTATTTTTCATAAAAATTATTGAAATTTAAGCAAAAAAACAAACTTTTCCAAACATGCTGTATAAGTTTATTCTAAATTTATGGGAAAAAAGTATTGTATTTTTAATTTTTGTTTTCTTCTCTGGTGAATACCAACAAGTTTATCGAAACAAAAATCAAAGGCAACATATAATGAGAGAAAAACCCAACAAAAATGGACGAACCTGGCCAAGGATGACAGCTTTGACTCTATCGAAAGGGGTAGAGTTAAGAGCGTTGAAAATCAAGTGCGTGGGAGGGTATACGACGTCGTCGCCGCTCGAAATCTCACTTTCCACAAACTTCGAGAGAGTGAGAGCATATGGTTTCTGAAGTTCTCCAGGGATAGCGTCCAACCATGTTTCTTCCACCAGCAACTCCTCAAGCTTCACGCCAGTTAGACCTACGAACCGTAACAAAACGCTGCGTTTTGAACCATCACTAACGCATTGCATTTCCAAAACGACAGAAGTTACCTTTGGTCTTGGAGACCCTCTCGACGCAGAGTTTGAGATTCCGCTTGGACTTGGCGAGGAGCTTGTTGTATTCCACGCGCGACTTCTGGTCCACAGAGAGGGTGGAGGCGTTGGCGTCATCGGATTTGCAGGATCGGGGGAGCGTGGGCTTCAAGCGCTTCGAAGCGGGTTGGAAAAAGTCCGTTAGGGTTCTGGAAGCCATTTCGTTCCTCTTCGCAATGGCGGGAAAGTAAACACAGGAATGTTTTTGTTTTAGTTCTTTTCCGCACTTTTCAGGTGACATTTATATGCATGCCTTCAAAATACGTATGCGTAAGAAAAAAAATAATATATATATATATATATATATATATATATATATACATATATATTTCACCAGAGATTCTTAAATTTCTTATCCGTTCTTCTAATCTGTCATTTTTTATCCACTTCACTAACATATTTCTTTAATTTAGTTATAATAATATATATATTGTTTTAGGGCATCCATTTGATTAAATAATTATGTGATGTTGATTTTTACCTTATATTTGTTTATTTTATCTAATATCTATTTTGTTCCTTTAACTTCCATTTGAGTTTATATTTATTCGAAAAAGATATATAAATGCTAGCACTAAATATTTATTCTTTCCCTACAAGTATAAACTAAGATTTCTAATGTTTACAGCAAAAAAAAAAAATGATTGTTCATATAATAAAATAAATAAATTGTGCACTCTACGTCCTTGTAATGAATTAAAAGACAGTTTTTTTTAAAATCACTAGTAATAAAAAACTAACATATCGGAAATAAAAAACACTTCTATGCCTTACTCAGATTATCAATGATTTAATAAAATAAGTTGATGGAATGTCCATTCTTTAAGAAAAACTTGTGTATATAAAACAAAAATCAAAATACTAGTTCCATTTACAATGGTAATATTCACATCCTATTTTCCAGTTTTTTTTAAGAAATAGTTATGTAAACAAACAAAGAAAAATGGTTGGTCCTATTCCTTTTCCGTCCAAAACTACCTAAACATGTGAGAAATAACAATCTAGCGACCTAAATTTACTATGCATATTGAAAAATGTAGGGTAAATAAAGTAAATTATTTTCTTTGAAAAAGAGATATATTACATTAATCTTTTCTACTTCATTATCGTTAAATTAATTTTAAAACATCAAAAGTACTGAGACTTAAATAACTGAAACAAGACTTAAAAAAGAAAAAGGCAATTTTACCTTATTTTAAATGAATACATATAATATCCCGTTTTAACAACCAAAACCCACCATAAAAACACCATAACAGTAATAGATAAATAGAAAAATACCGAAATAAAAAATTTCAACAATATTAAATTTATATTTTGGCTCAGAAAACCCACCCAACAAATTACTAAATGAATACTTATACTAAATATGGATATTATTTAACTCATTTAAATATACGAAATTTAACAACAAAATCCTGTCATAACTACATATTCAATTAAACAAGTAGAACTTCCGACTTCGGGGACCTCGTTAACGCATACCGTTAAAAGTATAATCAGAAGCATAAATTATAAAAATAAAAAATATCAAAAATTGGATGCAACAGCATCCACATGCAGTTCGTTCATTGAGTACCGTAAAAAAGTTTACTACCAAAATCAAAATAATATTGGGTGCAAAAACAGGGACAGTTGCGCTGGAGATTTTCACGAAATACTCTAGCTGATGTGAAAAACAAATGTTCTTAAAGAGATACCAAGTAAAGGAGAGTAACATTAAAAACACACTAAATAACAGTCGCAAAGCAACCAAATATAAGAAATTCTTCCTAAGACATCCTCTGAGCAGCTTCCTTGGCAATAAGCTTTTCCTTTGCCCGGGTTTTGGCTTGGGATTTGGATCCCATGATTCCACCACCCCACTTCTTTCTGTATTCGTCATATTTGTCATTGAAGTTAGCCTGAGAGGGATGTCAAACACGTTACATTAGTATTTTACAAGAGCAGTGAAGGAATAAAAGAAACAGAATAAACTAATCAACACTACCTTGATAGCCTCCAAGACTCTGCTGAACTCTAATTTATCTTCATTCTTAACAGTTGTCAAGCACAAAACAGATGCTGTTTTCTTATGGACGACCTGATGGGATACGGATTACAACAATCATTAAATTAGAGCAGCCATTGAAATTCAGTTATACAGCATGACAATCACAATATACAACGAAACAATACCGTTCCCAAGCGAGCCTTTCCTTTCACAATGCAGTATGGGATTTCCATTTTCCTGCACAATGCTGGAAGCCAGACAACCAATTCAATTGGGTCCACATCGTGAGCAATCACAACAAGTTGTGCTTTGTTCTGCAAGGTAACAAAAACACAACATTAGCCACTTATTATTCACTTATGACAATAAAATGATGGAGTACGAGTAAACTACAAATACAAAGTGATAATAAAACAGAAGACAACCTGCTCAATGAGGTAGGTAACATGGTTGAGACCATACTTCACATTAATAGGCTTCTTGGCCTCGATAGTTTTTCCCTCAGCCTCTGCCTGTGCCCTTTTCAAAAGTCTCTCTTTCTTTTCTGCTTTATCCTCTGGCCTGTACTTCAACAGGATCTTAAACAGACTTGTTGCTGAAAATTAGGTTATTAAAGAACATCAGTATCAGGAACAGGGAATACTAAATAAAACAAGTGATAACTATATTTCAATAAATAAAGTACAGTAAAAATAATGAATAACAACAACCTAGCAATCAAAATTATCATCAGCGATAGTGGGATAAACTCTCTCAACTTTCATATCGAAACCACTGATAACTTCGCGTAATAGCACGCTACCCTAATTTCCCTAATGGTCACCACTACATACATATCTGATAACACTAGCTTGAACAGTTTCGTACTTATCTAAATAAACCACGCATCTCAAACAACATAAATATAAGAAACACTACCTCAGATAACAACTACAAAATATATATCAGATCCAATACTATACAAAATTAATCTGACCTAGGTTTTTGTCGAGTGTCTTGGTAAACTGGTTCAAAGCTGGAGGAACCTTCAACCTCTGCTTCAGAATCCTCTTCTTCCTTTGAATCTGAACGGTCTTGGGCCACTTGACGAACCGAGTCAAGTCTCTCTTCGGCGGCAACGCTCCTCCGATTCCGAACTGCTTCGGACGCTTCTCGAAAAGCGGGTTAGTAACCTTCTCCTGAGATTCAAAAACAGAAAAAAAAACACAATCAGAACAAAAACCGATAACAAAACGGAATCACAAACCTAATTGAATTCATAGTAGTTAGATACATACAGGCTTCTTCTTGGAGGCAAGAACCGGAGCTTTTCCACCACGCTTGGGAGCCTACGAAATTAAACATAATAAGAATCACACATTACACAAATGCAGACGAGGTTTCACATCAAAATCGACGCAATGGTTAAATCAACGCTAACAAATTCGAAGCGTATAAATGAAATAAAATAGAATCGAAGAAAATGCCGAAACATGTTCAGAACAGAGGCACGGAATTTTTGTGACTCACCATTGCTGCAGCTGCTATGTGGCGATGCGAGGAGCTCTGAGTAAAACCCTAACTAGGGTTGTGTTTATATATGAGCAATGGGCCTGGAAAGATCCCCTTCGGCCCAGTTAAAAAAGAAAATAGTATTCTTGTGTTCATTATTAATTAATTTGTGCTAATTTAACTAATTTACATGAATTAAAAAAATTTCAGTATTTTCTTAAAACAAAATGTATTACATTGAACTAATATACATAAGGTATTATAAAAAAATTATCATTTATTTTTTCTATAAGATAAAATGTATTCTGATTAATAAAGAATGTAAAGTCTATTTGTTGCGGTGAGAATGGATAATGGAATATAAAAAATTCTTATATTTGAAAATATAAATTAACATGGGGATCATTTGAAGTTCATCATATAGATAGCTCTAGGTATAAGAGTGTAGATACTTAATCAAATTTTCATTTAACATTTTTTTTATTAAATTTTTTATAATATTAATTAACTAAATTCACTTTCTTGATTTCAAGGACTGGTTTGGATTTGGAGAGACGAAGATAAAAGATTAAAAAAAAAATCGTTAAGAACGCATCTTAACAAAATCATACCACTAAAAAATATCATAATAAATACATACATATATCAATTGGATGCTACACATCTCTGAACTTGCGGCATCATTATCAATGAAACTTAAACTTTATGTTAATCTACGATCAAAATTTCTGTATCTTTCAACTACTTCAACCTGTTATGAACGAATTGGACGCTTAATTTTATGATTTTCAACAATTTTTAATTAATGGTAAGAAAAATGTAGTAGAAGGAGTGTGCTGCAAAGCATTATTAATAATTTAGTCTTAAATTTAAAATTTGGGATGTCTTTGGATATTATTGTAAATTTTATTTTAACAGAACTTTTTCATATCAAGAAAGTTTGTATATAGATAAAGATAATATATGTTCGTCATTTATTAAAACAAAGCAAGCTGTCTTCTATTGATAACTATAAATATTTTTCATACACAGGGGTCAACTTAGAAGGCTTTTAGGAGACTATGCCCCCAATTTTATTTTATTTTTTATAAAATATTTTTTAAACTTTTTATATTAATTTTTATTTCTTTTATAAGATATAATATCTAATATTAATAAATAATAAAATTAAAAACAAATATAATAAAGAATAATAAAATTTATTGAAATATTTTTTTATTTTATTTTATTTTAAATTTCTCATCTATTGTATTTATTTACTAAGCTCGCATATATTTTCTTTTGTTTTTTTGTTTTACAAGATAAATAAAAAGCTAGACACAAATTCATTCTCTTCGTTCTCATTTTTTCATTTGTTCTCTCTTAAGATAAAAAAAAGGTAAATTTCGTTTGTCTATTAATGGGAGAATATTATTTGATATTTAGTTTTTTTTATTTATCTTATGAGTTTTTTGTATATTTATTTTGTTATGAATATATTTTTTATTGTATGTTTTTCGTAATCATTTTTTAAGCGTGGCTTGATTATCACAAATTTGTGTTTAGTATTTACGTTTCTCAATCTTTGATTAGATTTTAATAAATTATTTTTTAGTATCATTTTTTTAAATAGGTTTATTGATGACAAATACAATAATAATTGATTTTTTGTGGAGATAAAATAAAAAATACTAGTAAATATGAAAACAATACAAATTTACCTCTTCATATATTTTCAAGCATGAGACTAAGAATTCAATTGTCGAAGTGGATGAATCCTCCCTTAAGATTCAAAGAATTATATGTGAATTTAATATTAATTCTTTGAAATTATAGGTGGAAATTTTCATATATTGATTATTTAAAACTTATTCTAAGAAAATGTTCTTAGATATGAGAATATTCGGTTAAAAAGATGAAATTAGAAAAACTTAATTAAAAAAGATTTCATATCAAATAGATCTTCAATACTATCATTTTTCTATAAAAAAATACACAAGGAGATTTCAATACTAAATTATACATACTTTTGTTATGTTAGTGATAATAATTAAATATATAAAATTTAAGAATTATTTTGGCACCTTTAAAATTTTTGATCAAGAGCTGTCACTATTCATACATATTATTTTAAAGAAAATTGTAAACTCTCCCTATAAAAATATTTTTTGGTAAAATTCCCATATTCTCTCATAACATATCACTCATCCAAAAATTATTTCATATTACTTTTATTATCAAGGTCAATTTGATAATATTATTTTATTATCTATTAAAAATCTACTATTTGTGTATCATATTGGTTAAATCATTTACAAATTTTATATATAAATTCGCTCATTTCACCTCCAAAACTCAAACTCTTAGAATGTGTTTCTTTGTGAAGATAAATTTGAGAAAAATAAGTGGATAAATTTAAGTCGATTTGAAAGTAAAGTTTTTGTGTTTCTTTCAAGCATTTTGAAAATGAGTGAACTTAAAAGTTTGTGAGTGATTTAAATCATGTATAGGTACACAAAAATTAATAGATAGTAAATAAATATTATCAAATTACTCTTGATGTCAAAAGTAATATAAAATTATTTTTGGATGATTTTTTTTTTAAAACTGTTATTCAATATTTAAATAATATTTGACTATTTGCCTAATAAGGCCCGTTTATCATTCATCCAAATTTATTCTGTTTTATTGTTCTCCTTATAAAAGGAAGAGCGTAACCCTCCACATGACTATCAAGCTAAAAAAAATTAGAAAAAAACATGTAGTCTGTAGGAAATGAACCTGGCTCTTACGGATTTGAGAAAGGGAAATAAGAGATAAAGAAAAATATAACAAACTTAGTTTATAATAATTTCAATTAAAAGTTACTTAAATGTATCTAGAAATGTGAATCCCATGGAAGGTAACTAAACGAGTAACTGTTATATGTAAATTTGCATTGAATGTGCTCCAAATACCCTTCACCGGTATGACAAATCTCTTGGGTGATCTATAATTGAAGCGTAAATTCATTTTAGTTTCTTAGCACGCTTTTCTCAGTTCACTTATTTCACATACAATAATAACTTTCATTGTCCCTTGCTCCAACTCTAAAACATGATATTAGTTATTGTCTAACTTTTAAGCGATCCCACAGTATACTATACATTAAATAAAACTAAGTTCTTATTCTAGAAACCTCAATGTTCTTTAGACAAGTGCTTCTATGATGATAGTATTCATCGAGAAATGTTGGAATGTAGTTGTATTGGACGAACTTTCTCCATGACAGAACTTTCAAATGGCATATCTTCTACCCGTGTTATTACCACATGAGATTCCTAATCTAAAGTGCTACTGCAACCAATAATTAATATAAGGACGATTATTGCTACTCCTCAATCGATCCTTACAAAAACGATGGCCATAATTTCTTCATGCATCTTAAAATATTGATTCAAGAAAATCCATAGAACTAATATCATCATCTAAACACGCTGGACTAGTATTGCATCGTAGTTCCCAAATAACATAGTTATTCATATTGGCACCCGCTTCTCTAAGCCAATAATAATCAAGAAAAGGATAACTATCCATTCGTGAGGGATTTACATGCATAAATCCCCACTCTTAATAATGACCCTTGATCGGCCTCTCGGTCCTGTAATAATATCACTAAAATGAATTGACCGAGAGTTCATAACATGAAAGGATAAGAAAGCATGAGCAACGAATTATACCTATACCAAACGTCTTAGTGTTATTAATAATACGATAATTTAATGAGATACATCTACTCAACAATAGACTAAGTATCTCTGATTTGGGGAACGTATTAGAAACAACACAGCCATTCAGTAATGTCCAAAGTACAATGACGTTTCTTAAATTCCCCAATATCCATCCCGACCACAGCTTGTACGGAAAGCCTGCTGCATGGCAAATCAGCAACCATTCATCAGAATGCATCGAAGATAAACAAGAGACATGATAATTATTTCTTTCTTGCCAAACAAAATTAGGAAGCTATTGTTTGACCCAGACTAAAGTACATGCATATGCAATAGAAAAATATAATGTAACAAAGCATATGAAAGCATCTTTACTTGCCATCTATCCTATTTAAAATTTACAAGCTTGTCGAAGAAGTCACTATAAAAAACAATGGGAGAAATAACATGTTATAGATGTGCTAATTTAATCAGATAATTCTATTTAATTTCTCTATTCGAATCTCCAATATACCGATTGATGTCTCCAGCACCCTTTTTTTCCCATCTAAAATATCTCATTTCTGTCCACACATCTTAAGCTTCAGATATAATGGTATTTATGTCCATTACAAATTATGTTTATTTAAAACCAAGCACCGCCTAAAATAGCCCTATCCCACTAGATAGATAGTATTATTGATCACACAACGCAATTATTTGGACTTGTTTATCGCTCACCATGATCTATCCCTTCAGGTCTGAACTTCCTCTCCTTATCAGTGCCTCGGGTGGCCTTCTTTTACAATTATCCTATATCATGTTCTTTTGTTGCTCCATATCCATCTTAACTCACTCTTTTAATCACATTTCTACTACTCCCACCTTGTTATCACCACCTCTAAAGCTTAACACATATTACCATAAAATAAAACTTACTTTGAACTTGGTCAGTACTTTGGAGTTGGTCACAAATAAATCCAATGAAGTTATCCATTTTAAACACCCAGTTTGTAAACTGGCACGTAAACTTTAATATCACCATCATCTTGTAATACTGAACCATACACTTATTCAAAACCCATAAAAGCAATAACACTCTTTCCTAGGCATACAACTTATTACGTATCTATATGACAAGAAAGCACTTTAACCAACATAAGTAATCACAATTGAATTTTTAATCATACCTTCAACTAGTTGATGGGAGAAACACCCTTATAAGCTCTTTCACAGTAATCTTTTTTCTACAGGTAGGGCATTTTCCCTGAGCGCTTATAGCAGCCTTGATGCAATTCTTGCAAAAAATATGACCACACCTTGTCGACATTTCTTCTGCCAAAGGACCCATACATATTGGACAGTTGAAAACAGGCTCAATTCGAGGTTCAGGAATCATTTTAGCATTATCACTCTACAAAAGAAATATTCAATTCAGAAATTGGATTTCCAGTAAATCTTCACAATAGTTTATCAAGTTCTTTAGTTGTTTGATAGAAACAGGCCATTTAACAAAATTAAAGGTTGAAGGAAATTAACTTATGATTGAAATAATAAACTGCTCTAAAAATACAACATATGTGAAAGCAACCCGAGATATACCAAAAACATACAAAATCAATGAAATAAATAAAAAATAGAGTAGATAAATGGCTAAAGATCACAGCCAGAAGTATATGATGAAGTGGCAATACCAAATTATTTTTAACAAGGTGGATATGCAACTTTTACTAATCTAACAGCTATTTTATTCAGATGAACAAAAGATGAAGTGCAAAACATAAAACAGTGTGCCATCTCACTAAGGATTTTTTTACCATAGAACTGCTACTGCCTTCTAAATTTATATACTTCTCACAATTAATAATTGTTTGATTTCGCAATTCTCTTCTGCGCTTGTTGCGCCGAGTCTGATCTTCTGCAACAGTCACGAATAACAGACATGTTAATCACCATTATAATAAGTAATCTAAAGATTAAAAGCTATGAAAAAAACATCCCAGACAATAGATGTTGGTGGTGGGCAGAAAACCCACAAAACAACAGACCACAAAAGCATAATGAACAATATCATATATGATTACAATTACTTTTAATTAAATTGAAATCCAGAATTTGAATTTAATACTGTTATTTCTTTAGCAACTGATATGGTTTGCATTTATAAAGTTAATATGCGGGATACATTAGCAGGCAGAAATCTCAAAGTCCCTACCATCAGATGTTGGGGCAGGCAGAAAGCTCCCAGGCAACAAGGCCAAGAAAGCAGAAAGCAACATAAATTCAATGATACCATACAAGACTACAACTTTTTTTAATGAAATTGAAATCCCGAGTTTAAATTTACTATTGTTTTGCTTTAGCAACTGCTGAACCCTGCTTGTAAAAGTTAATCAGTGGGATACAGTAACACTTGTACAACACCCAATAATGCAATTAGCATAGAAAAGCAATGGGGGAAAGTTTGGTGAGGCACTACCGAAATATAATATAGAGATTTGCGATGAAGGGAAAAGATGGTTTTAATTTCAGTGACTGATAACAACACACTCCCTCAATTGTATAAACACATCGTAGCTACTCTTGCCTATAAACAAAATATGTACATATCGTAGCTACTCTAGCCTTCAATTAACTTAGTTTATGCAAGTGTACTGGCTAAGAGGTTATCTTATATAACAACTATTGTATTCTTCTAAAAACATAATGTTCAACATCAGCTCAACCTGGTGAAAAAAATATAGGCCAAAGTGGAGAACAATGTTACCTAGTTCAACATCAACTACAGTCCTCCCTCGGTTTCTTCTGGATTTGTTTTTAGCCTATGATGGAACACAAATGAGAATAAAAAAGAATTTAATTTCCAACAATAAAATATAATAAATGAAAAAAATAATAGAAAAAACCATGAATGAGGGGAGATAAACCTCAGCAAAAGCCCCTGGGGTACATTCAACAACATCATCATCAATGTCTTCCACATCAATCATGGTCGGCTGAGAGGCCGGTGGCTGCTGTTCAACTATAACTACTTGTGGCCCTAACTGTATTGAAGGTCCCTCGTGCTCACGATTGTCACCAGCTGGCACACGATTAAGGTCAAGGTCCAAGACTGCCTTTCTCCTCCGGTAGCTTCTGACTGCAGGTCCCTTGCCTGTCCGAGAATTCATTGGTACACTACTCCCGTACCCAAGCAGCAACCTGAAAAACCCAATATCATAACACACAATTAGTAAAAAATCACTCTTAGACCAAGGCCAAGGGATAACAAAATTAGGCAAACTCTTGCGATTAACACAATCATAAAACTGAAAAAACAGACAAAAAAAGTTCAACATCTCAGACAATCTAAAACATCAAAAAACATAGCCGGCAGAGCTGAATAGAATATTAGAGTTCCATTCCCATCTTTCCATGGTATTTCTCACATGACTAACTTTCTACACACCTACACAAGCCATCACAGAGCTATATAACATAAAAACCTAAAACGTGGTTTACTTCTCGAAGTGACCGGATCCAATTATACCTTACATATCAATCAATTCGTCAGCGGAATACACACAAAAACAAATTAATCTACCTACAAGAAAAAAATCGAAAAATCGCATACAGAACAAAAGGTAAAGGAACGAACCGATGGAGACGAAGATGAAGCGTTGAAGAAGAGGAAGTTACGTTGCGGTTGAAAAGAATGAGAGAAATAAAGTGATGTGGTAAAGGAATTGAAAGAGAGAGATGCAGTGGCGGCGAATCGACGGAGAAAGGGGAGAAGGGGGTTAGGGTTTGGAGAGAATTCGAAGGGAAGGGTTGTGACTTAAAAGGGCACGATGGAAGAAATGAAGGAGGACATAACACTGTTGTGAACGGAGACACGAACGAAACCACTCGGGTCCAACCCAGCCACACGCGCTTCCATTAACCGTGGCCAAACAGCACTTAACACGTGCTATTCAATTTTCAAATTTATTTTACTATTTTTTTAACTCTTCACAAGAGCTATTTCTCTTCAAATTGGTTACGGTTTACTATGAAACAATCATATGCATTAATAGATACCGATTAATAATATACAGAATTTAAATTAAAATTTCAATAATACTAATATTGATTAATAATTTATAAGTAAGATAAAAAATAATTAATATTAAGTTGAGTTTTTTTGTTTTTTTTTATTAAATAAAAGTTAAAAGTGTGGTCGAAACTAAATATAACAAGGTGCAAGTTTGTGCACCTTATATTTTTGTTAGATTTTTCAGAATAACTTTTTTAAAAAAATAATTATATAATTTTTCAGAGTAAAATTAAACAAATATTTATAGTTATATATTAAATATTAAAAAAAAAAATTAACAAATAACTAATAAATATTTTTTAACTGGGTCAAATTCAATTCAATTAAAAAATAATCAATTTGTTTAGATTAAGTTAAATCAGATACCCGTGAAGCAAAATTTTGGTGGAAAGAAACACCAGCAAATATTAATAATGTTGGGAAGAAAAATGTTGTGGGCTAATGTTTTTCTTAATGTTCAAAACACACTGCATTCAGTTTCTGTTCATGCGAACCGTCTCAAAACGGAACTTTAGATTTCAAATTTTTTGATTAATTTTTTAGTGATATATATTCTTTTTCTAAACCATCAAAATATATAATGTACGAAAAAAATTTTGATAAGTAAATTTTAAAATTTTGTACGAAAACTTCACTTAACCGTTTATTATAACTCACTTATTTGTTTATTTTGTTTGTTAATTTTTTTCTTCAACTCAATCATTTAGTGCAAGTAATAAGGGTTGATTTTTGTAATTTATAATCAAAATTGTGATACATAAAAAAGCTTCATTTAGATAATAAAAAAAAATTCATCAGTGAATTTTAAAACTTTGTACGAACACTAATACTTAGCTCTTCATAGTGCAAGGAATAAGGGTTGATTTTTGTAACTTATAATCAAAATTGTGCCACATAAGAAATGCTTCCTTTTGGATAATAAACAAAAATTGATGAATAAATTTTAAAACTTTGTACGAAAACTATTACCTAGCTCTCCACTTAAGTTTATTATACCCCACTTATTTGCCTATTTCTTTTTTCAAGTCAGTCATCTATTGCAAGTAATAAGGACTGGTTTTTGTAACTTATAATCAAACTTAAGGTATATAAGAAGTGCATCTCTTTGGATAATAAATAAAAAATTGATCATTAAATTTTAAAACTTTGTACGAAAACTAATACCTAGCTCTCCACTTAATTGTTTATTATGTCCCACTTATTTGCCTATTTTTTACTCAAGTGAATCACCTAGTGCAAGTAATAAGAGGTTTGATTTTTGTAACTTATAATTAAAATTGTGGTACATAAGAAATGCTTCCCTTTGGATAATAAAAAAAAATTGATGAATAAATTTTAAAACTTTGTACGAAAACTACTACCTAGCTCTCCACTTAAGTGTTTATTATGTCCCACTTATTTGCCTATCTTGTTTGCCTATTTCTTTCTTCAAGCCAGTCATCTAGTGCAAATAATAAAGGCTGATTTTTTTAATTTATAATCAAAATTATGTTACATAAGAACTGCATCCTTTAGATAATAGATAAAAAATTGATCAGTAAATTTTAAAAGTTTATACGAAAACTAATACGTAGCTCTCCACTTATTTGTTTATTATGTCCCACTTGTCTGTTTTTTTTTCTTCAAGCCACCAGGTGAAGTAATAAAGGTTAATTTTTGTAACTTATAATCAAACTTATGGTACATAAGAACGGTTTTCCTTTGGAAAATAAAATAAAATTGATCGGTAAATTTTAAAACTTTGTACGAAAACTATAAGGTAGTTCTCCACTTGTTTGTTTATTATGTCCAACTTATTTGCCTATTTTTTTTTTCTTCAAGCCAGCCACCTAGTGCAAGTATAGGGGTTGATTTTCGTAACTTATAATCAAACTTGTGCTACATAAGAAGTGACTCTCTTTAGATAATAAAAAAATTGACCAGTAAATTTTAAAACTTTATACGAAAACTAATACGTAGCTATCCATTTATTTGTTTATTATGCCCCACTTATTTGTCTATTTTTCTTTTCTTCAAGTCAGCCACCTAGTGCAAGTAATAAGGGTTGATTTTTGAAACTCATAATCAAACTTGTGGTATATAAAAAATGTATCTCTTTGCATAATAAAAATAAATAGATTGATCAGTAAATCTTAAAACTTTTGTACAAAAACTAATAGGTAGCTCTCCACTTCTTTGTTTATTATGCCTCACTTATTTGTCTATTTTTTTCTTCAAGCGAGCCACCTGGTGCAAGTAATAAAGGCTGATTTTTGTAACATATAATCAAACTTGTGGTACATAAGAAATGTTTCCCTTTGGAAAATAAAAAAAATTGATCAGTAAATTGTAAAACTTCGTACGAAAATTAATACGTAGTTCTCTACTTATTTGTTCATTATGACTCGCTGATTTGCCTATCTTGTTTACCCATTCTTTTCCTGAAGCCATCAACCTAGTGCAAATAATAAAGGTTGATTTTTGTAACTTATATTCAAACTTGTGTTACATAAGGAGTGCATCCTTTGGATAATAAAAAAAAATAATCATTAAATTTTAAAACTTTATACAAAAACTAATACGTAACTCTCTACTTAAGTTTATTATGCCCCACTTATTTGGCTATTTTTTTCTTCAAGCCAGCCACCTACTACAAGTAATAAGGGTGGTTGATTTTTGTAACTTATAGTCAAACTTATGGTACATAATGCATCACTTTGCATAATAAAAGCCGCCTAGTGCAAGTAACAAGGGTTGATTTTTTTAACTTATAATCAAACTTATGGTACATAACATCCTTTGGATAATAAAAAATCTTTATTAGTAAATTTTAAAACTTTGTAAGAAAATTAATACGTAACTCTCCACTTATTTGTTTATTATACCCCACTTATAGTCAAACTTATGGTAAATAAGAAGTGCATCACTTTGCATAATAAAATAAGGGTTGATTTGCATAATAAAATAAGGGTTGATTTTTGTAACTTATATTCAAACTTGTGTTGTACGAAAATTAATACGTAGCTCTCCACTTATATTTGTATTCTGCCCCATTTATTTGTCTTTTTTTTTTTTTCAAGCCAGCCACCTCGTACAAAGTAATAAGGGTTGATTTTTGTAACTTATAATCAAACTTATAGTACATGCTTCCCTTTGGATAATAAAAAAATTGATCAAACTTATAACGTTGTACGAAAACTAATATGTAACTCTCCACTTATTTGTTTATTATGCCCCACTTATTTGTCTATTTTTTTCTTCAAACCAAGTACAAATAATAAGAGTTGATTTTTGTAACTAATAATCAAACTTATACTACATAAAAAGTACATCCTTTAGATAATAAAAGAAAAATTAACCAGTAAAGTTTAAAACACCGCTGAATATTCTATTAATAAAATCCAAAATTTTATAAAAAAAAGTTACTAATAAAATATTATGACAAGAGCTTTCGGTGAGACTCGGATAAAACAATCAGATTTATTGCTTAAAGTTGTTTGTAATGGAAAAAGGAAAATGAATTATATTACATAAGATTTTCGTTCGAGACTAATCAAGCATTCCCAATAATACTATCAGTGGGTCTATCGCAAATGAAAATACTCCATTCAAGTTACAAGAAATTAGGTGATGACAAGTAATGGTTCGAACTTTTGCGAACATTCTCAAACAGAAACTTGTCCTTGTGAAATAGTCAAAAGAAAAATGCCATAAGTTGTACAAAATGTCCATGCCAAGTAAAATGGGCATTAATATCAGACTGCAGGAAGTTGTCACCAAATTTAAGGATTTAATTCAAAGCAATTGAAAAGTCCGACAAAGCATGGTAGCCAACACCTGAGTGCTGCTATTTTTAGTATCTGTGTCTACTACGGTCCCGATCTCGCCCATAATCTCTGTCTCGGTCAACATAGTCCCAGTCTCGGTCTCGATCTCTTCCCCTGTCCCTGTCTCTGTCCCTATTCCAACTGCTTTGCCTCTCTTTGTCACTTCGCTCTCTGCTCCTGCTCTCCCCATCGTTACGTTCTCTTCCTCTGTCTCTACTTTCTCTACCATCCTTGTCTATCCCTGTCATTGGTATTGTTACACAACAATAATTCGGTTACTGCAGGTCCAATCAGTTTATAATTTCAAATTAACGTGTCAAACGATTATATTAACAAGTACATCCTCACTGATTTGCATATCTACGTCCCAATAAACCAGGAGAGTTTAAAAAGCATGGTAATTTCAAATGTATAAAATACTACAAAACTAATGACCAGCTCAGTATAATAAACATGAAACTTGATGCGCACAATCAACTACTACATAAATAGATGCACCAAGACAAACAATAACCAGTTTGATTTAGTATGCAGGGTCGGAAAGCAAAATGTATAGGCTGAAAAGGAACAAAGAAAAACATATAACACGTGAGAAAAGATAAATTATATGAAACTATGATTATAAGAGAGCATGGAACTCTATTTGAAAATGATTATTCCATCAGACCTATAACTATAATGATTATCCAGAAATGAATCAGTGTCATGGAACATGTGGGGAAAGAGTGGATGTGGGAGCTTCACTAGCTCACAAAGTATCTGTGCAGGTTCAGGTTGCTCTATAATAATAAATTATGTAGTGCAAACATTCTAGATATGCAGTAATACCTAGTTCTTCAACCTCCCAACCAGCACGTCCTGAACCAGGAAGCCCACGCGCAGCTTCAGCTTGCTGTGTTTTGGCGCGGAATTTTTTCTTTAGATTTCCAAATTCATCATACAACTCCCCATCATCCTGACAGTAAAAAACAGATTATATGACAGACATGGTATTTAAGACAGAGGTAGTATATGTTACTCTTAGTCGATCTTACTTCAGCTTCCCTCCTACGACGTCTGGTTTCTTCTATTTCCTCTTCATCAAGCTCTTTGTAACCTCCACCTCGTCCTCCTCTGTTAATCAGTCAGTATAAACTTGGTTAGGAGAATATTCGAACTTCGAAGTAACACTTTTAACACTTTCAATTCAACATATGAAAAAAAAGGGCAAATTATGATGAAGGAAATCCAATATTTTCAAAATTGAAACAAAAATGCTAAATAGTGGTTAATCCATGCTTAAAACATGTAGACTTCAGTTAATTTTACAACTAAGTTGAAATACTTCATGATATTTCACATCAAACAACACCATGGAACACTTTTTACAGTGACAACAGACCTCTAAAACACACTAACAAAAATGTATTTGAGGTCTATGCTCATATTTCATTGTAAGGTGCTTTTATGCTGTGAAAAGATAGTAAACATCTGCTAATATTTTAATGAATGAAAGCCGTGCTACATTTCTATCTAAAAAACAAATTGGTGACTTTGTGTACTTTGATATAGAGAAAAGCATGATGCCATAATTTTATCCTTGCCCCAAGGGCACTGATATACAACTAGGACACGACCATATGTGTATAATCATGGAGAGGCGGCATCAAATGATTATTCAATTTTCCACACACGTACAAATTGATAAATGAGATTTGCACAGATAAGAAATAAATAACAAATATACAGGCATTAGCAACCAACATTTTATATGCATATACTGACTTCTAAAAATCAATTTCTTAAATCTGACTGGATTAAAAAAGTGCAATGCCACAAAATGACATGGGCAATGCTCAAATGATATATAGAGACAAATCACACTACATTTGTACATAATGTGTGATATTTTGTATACCATAAAATATAACTAACAAACTATGACATGACATGCATGTTTG
>Ga0099823_1000723_pt1 | contig 23962 bp, 12 predicted proteins | sample CowpearedBW_FD_76831 | JGI IMG/M metagenome (GOLD analysis project Ga0099823, IMG submission 76831) | Root nodule microbial communities of legume samples collected from California, USA - Cow pea red BW | ecosystem: Host-associated > Plants > Roots > Nodule | place: USA: California | collected...
AACTATAGTCAACAAGTCAAACCTAGTCAAAGGTCAACAAGTCAACTAAAGTTGATTCAACTAAGTCAACTTAGGGAATCAAAAATAACAAACACAAATGAAAGGGATGAAGGATTAGTGAACATCCTTTCTAAACATGCTTAGTCTTCTTAAGCATGTGCCTTCATCCTTGGTTGGGGTCAATCCTTCATCAAAAAGGGTGGTGGGTATCTCAGTTTTATGGTATTTGGGGTGGTGAGATGGTGTTTAGTTATTCTCAAGAGAGGTTGGGCCAATTCAAGAGGAGGGTGGCTAGAAGAGCTCACATGGAATGCTCTAGCCTTTTGATGACCTAAATAAGTAGTATGGCACAATTTTGGCAACATAACATTACTCAATTCGTGTGTGAAAATACATGGGGGTGAGACCTCTATTTATAAAGTAAGGTGTCTCCAAAGTAGACCAAAATCCTTAAAATGCTACCTTGCACCAAACCCTAAAAATCACATCTTGTTGAAGAAGAGCATGACATGTGGCATTAACTTTTAGAAAGAATCTCCACTCCTTGCATGCTATGTGGAAAGCCACTTTAGAAAAAGTTCTCCACTAGGAAAGTGACACATGGCCATTGTAAGTAATGAAATGGTTGGTTTGGCCAAGAAGGGAGGGTGAATTGGCTTTAAAACACTTTTTAACAGCTTAAGAACCCTTTTCTTTGAATCAGATTGACCACGTAATCAGAAAACAAAAGTCTCAAGATAACACACTTTCAACTGATTAAAATAAAAAATAGCAGGTTAATTTGTTCATACATTATGAATCAAGAGATTAAAATATGAAAACAATCGGATAAAATTTTGGGAAATTATGCAGAAATGAAAAATGCACAAAACTCACTCAAGTGACACGCTTTCTTAATCAATATATGTTCCAATCAATATATATAACTTGATTACACTACCAGGCAACGTAAAAACTCATGCACACTTAACAAAGATTGATTTGCTTGGTTTTCTTAAGATTTTAAAGATGGACGAGATAAAAGAAAGAAGATCATACACTTGTTTTTATACTAGTTCACTCAATTATAGAGCTACATCTAGTTTACCAGGATAACTTGAGCCTAGTTTTCCACTATTATAAAAAATATTACAAAATCACACCAAGATTACTTTTTCGAATAATGCAAATACAAAGATTTTTGAATCTCACAAAAATCTTATCCCCAACATTTTAAGACTCCCACTTATAAACTTGGAATCACACCAGGAACGCTACAAAGGCAGAAAAACAACAAAACCTTATGGACCCTTTCCCTAGCCAACCAAACACACATTCTTCAAGCTTCAACCAAGCCAAAATGACTCTAAGATCAACCAAGATCTTTAATCTACTACTGCAACTGTTTAATTCAAAGAGAGAGTTTTCCAAAAGTGTATGATTGTTTTTCGCGCTCAAAAACTCAAAAATCGTGTCTCATCTCCCTGAAAATCAGCTTATATAGCTTGATCATAATTGAATTCAACAGGTTGATTTGTCTGTACAATTTGTTGATTTCACTTTACTTATGTGAAATCAATCAATTGAATAATAATTTATCTGATTGAATACATTCATACCAAAACTATATGCAGTAAGCCTTTTAACTTGTTAAAAACCTTTTTAACATATTGAAACGAGCACACCAAGAGTAAAAGGACATCTAACCTATGTCATATAGTCTACAAGTATAATACAACATATAAACTTCATGATCTTCACTTCATTTCCCTATTTAGCAAACAAGAAACTTGATCATCAATGCATCTTCATCAATTCTTCATCAACCACTTATGATCTCATGCACTTTGCTTTATTAAATCCTTGCACCAAGGTTGCTTGTGCTAACAGTCACTACCTTTGAAAGAAAACTCTCCACTAAGAGCTTGTCATGTGACCCCCATGTCTTTCCACCAAGCTAGAGTTACAAAATTAATCACCTAAGATTAGCTTAAGCTAGGCACAAACATTGCCCTACAACTTAAGCAAGATTGTTCAAGACCCTATACTATTGGGCCCTTCATACAAGGCCTAAACAAAATTATACACTACATGACCCTTAATAAAAGGTCTAAAATATTCCTAATCTACTAGAGATACTTCAAAATGGCCTAAAAGATATAGCTTTGCTTCACCTTGCATAGATGAATCCAACTCTTCTCGAAAGTTTTTGGCCATGGCTAGGGAGTATGCCATCAATAGGTCCATTTGGTCTTCTGGAGCTTAAGTTAGGTGGTGTTCAAGAATATGTTCTTTTATCTACCTCTAGATTGACCTAGGTTGCTCTATTTATAGTGTTTCTTTTTTCTTTTACCTACCTTTGGGGTAGTACCTTGCTCAATTTTTATTAACCCACCTTATCCTTGTTCTAACCTTGGATTATGATCCCAATCTTGCCTAACTATTTAGTTATTTGCTTCATTTTTTTGTTAATTAGAGTTTACGATGGTGTTGAAAGTTGTAGGCTTCGGGTCCAAATATTGCTGCATTGATTCTAGTGTTTCTATGTGTCTTGTGTGGTCATGATTGAGTGATCAAGAAGCACTTATGATAATCAAGCGATCTGGAAGTGCTGATTTAATTGATCGGTTTGAGCAATATATGTATAATAAGCATGTATGTTGGATTGTCTTTTATATCAATTTATTGCACTTAAGTGATTTTTTGTATGTGAAGAAAGTGATACCTGACATCAATATACTTTGTTTATTCATGATGAACTTGAACTTTCAGCTAGAAAATTACATTGAGGCTATAACAAAATCTAATAGCCTTACCTTCTCAAAATCTCATATTACTCGCCAAGCGTTTCGTCCAAATCCTCTCCTTTTTATGGCTTTACAAGAGCCATGCATTCTACTTCAACAATAAAAAACATTATTGTCAAACAATGGTGCACTTGTGTCACCCTTGTAGACAAAGCACACATCAAGTGTACCCTCAATGATTGCTTGGAAATTTTCTAATCTAGAATACATCACCACATATAACACACTCTCCAACACACTAGCACGAGGAACATGAGTCATGCATTCATTTAAGGATCTTGCAATAGTAGTATTGGTTACAAATAGATAAATGGATGATGTCAAAAAATTAATGACTACCTTGGCACCACTCATTTCATAATGGTTTAAGACCTTTTGTATGTACCCTTATTGAAAGAACATCTTCTAATCACGATCCCACTTGATCTTCATGCCAACAATTTTACAGTAGCTATTAAGTCTTTCATCTTAAATTCACTACCTAATAGTGACTTTAGCTTTTAAATCTCCATGTTATACATGAATGCTATAACCATATGTTCTACATACAAATAGAACATAAACATGGGAACCATCTTATACCTTCTTATGGTACACTTAAGCATCATAAAGACTTTTGTTATACCTATGAGAGAGAATGGACTCATTGAATCTCTTAAGTCATTGCCTTAGATATTACTTCAAATGATACAACAACCTTCGTAGTCTAATTTTCTTTCCTTGGTTCTTTGAAATTTTCAACTTAAGATATTAGAATATCTACCTTAACTTTTTCGTAGAGGAGGGTGTCACACGCCAAGCCACTCTAGCTCCATATCTATGAGTGCCCATAAGCACAAGCAAAACTCTAACGGACATGTGTGTTGGAGTATAGGTATAAAGATCCCTTTATAGTCCACTCCTTTTTTCTGACTATACCTTTTGGCCACAAAGTAAGCCTTATACGTGACAACTTCAACATCAAAGGTAGAGTTTCCAATCTTCTTCTTATAGACCCACCTACATCCTACAAGTCTTAAGAAGGGACTATAATTCCTCATGGATAACCATAGTTGAATTGTTAGACTTTAAGATATGCCCATGTCCCACAAAGGTTTACTCACCCTAACAACCCTTTAAATTACCGCTAGTTTGATATGTTTGGATGATCTCATTTTCATACTCTAAGGGTGAATGTAAACGCTACCTGTAAGCCCCGTGGAAATTAATTAATTTAAATAATTAATTGATTAATAACTGTGGGTGGTGGGAACTTTGATAGCATTAAATGTTAATTGGTATGGCGTGGAAAAGTACAAGCTCAAGTGGTTGAGAGTACTTGATTGTGTGAGAGGACTTGGGTTCGAGTTTTATGTATTCCAATTGTGTGTTATTTGATTTATTATTATTTTTAATAGTATATTTGAGCCTGTTTAGTGATAGTATAATCAAGAGATTATAATAATTATCATCAAAGATGATTTGTTTGAATGGTGATGAATTGATTTAACATTAGGAGAGTCACGGGTTCAAACCTTGATAGACATGAATTATTTTATTTTATAATAAGCAGCTTTGGCTTGAATGTGAAAGGGCAGAGAAAACCTAGCAGAAGGGGTAGCCAAGCTTGAATGTGAAAGGGCAAAGAAAACCTAGCAGAAGGGGTAGCCAATAGGGGCTGAAAACCATTGTGTAATGATCATCCTTGAATAGAAATTAAAACCACCATAAAGCCTATTTTCGTTTTAGCACTTAAACCCCTAATTAAGACACATATAAAAGGCAATTTTGGGGGAAAAGAAGGGTTTTAGCAGTGCTGTTAATTGGCTTTTGAAAAGAGAACGAAATTAGAGAGTGAGAGGTGAGTTTCGGGTATGCAAGAGGCTGAAGTGGGAGAAAGTCTGAGGCAAAGCACTAGTGAGAAAAAAGGGACACTCTTCTCTTCCCAAATTTTAATCAAGGATTTCAGGTTAGGGGAAGCTGTCTTTATGTGTGTGAATTAAATTATAGAGTTGTGCTTTTGGGTTTTCTCTTCTCCATTGATTCTTGTATGATATGAAATCCGTGTTATATGTTATGAGATTGAGAAGTTGAGGTAAATTGATGTTGCTGTAAAGTCTTTTATGCTTTATGCGACTAGAATGAGGGTTTTGGTACTGTATTGGTTGCCTATGGTTAAACCTCATGTTTTGGCGATTCAAATGGAATTAAAACAGGTTCATGTGATGTGCTTGTTGATATAGACTGTTTTGTAATGGTGGTGATGTGTTTTGGTATTCATTGGATTGTTTGCTTGCGAGATTAGAGACGAAACTCTACTATTTTCGCCCAAGCGAGTTACTCTCGCCTAAGCGAAAGTTGCAGATTATCGATCTTGGTTCTGGTTTGAGCTTTTCGCTTGGCGACCATTGTTAGGGTTGAGCAACATGCTCTCCTGCTTAGGCGAGAATGGCTAGCCGAAGCGAGGTCACGATGAGACTTGTGCATGTTACATTGAATCCTCATCCAGGCGAGGGACTGTGTGTTTGAGCGAACGAGGGTCTCGATAAGACGAGAAGGTCTCGCCTCAGCGAGATATAGCGGTGAACTCATAATGATTATGAGGGTGGGTGTTTTGTGGAATAATAAATATTTTTTGACTTATCGGGTGGGTGTATTTCATATTTATTTATATCTGTGTGCATAACTCACCATATCTGCTTGTGTGTGGCGATGATCGGGTAACTTGTTATCCGGGAGCAGATGATGTTTCAGGTGAGCCAAGAGTTGCATAGAGGCAGAGTGAGGGAGCAGAGTGCGAGGGGATTTTATAAATACTTTTATTTAATTTTCATGTAATTAAATTACTATTTTGGACTTTCAAATTGTAATAGAGAATTATAAGTATTTTGTTTATTTATAGTGGATATTAAATTTAAAGGTTTTAAAAATTTTCCACGTTTCGGGAAATGGATTGATAATAAATGAGGTTTTCATGTCATAATTGTTTAATTCTTTTTATTTTAAGTAATATCGTATCGGGATGTTACAGTTGGTATCAGAGAAAAATTTTTGAAAATATTTTAAATATTCTGGGGCTTTTGGCGAGTGAGATTATCGATTGATTATTTTTTGTGTTTGAGTTAAATGTTGTAAAGGTATGAATGGCTTTGTTTAACTAAGTGACTGATTCTTAACAGTTGAAATGTGGCGTATTCAGGCTATGGCTGCTAACAGGAGGAGAAGGAATGGAAATGGTGATGATGACATCGTGGAGGCTATTCACTGGATGGTGGATGCGATGCAGCCACCTGTAGCAGCGCAGCCCAGAGCAGTGATTGCGTCGGTCAGGGTGCCAACTATGGAGGATTTCCTACGACACAAGCCAGTAAAGTTCACTGGCAAAGCCTCTCCTGATGAAGCAGATGCATGGTTCCGCAAATGTGAGAAGATATTCAATGTGATGAACTACGCGAATGAGAAGAAGCTCCTTTTTGCCACCTATCTACTGAATGATGACGCCGAGTATTGGTGGGCGGGAATGCAACAATAGATGCAAACCCGAGAAGAACAGGTGGACTAGACCAGCTTCAGGACTCGTTTCCTAAAAAATATTTCTCAAATACGACTAGGTAGGACAAGGAGGCTGAATTCCATGCACTGCAAAAAGGGATGAATGGAGGTCTCTAAAGTTTGAGCGAGGACACAAACATGAGCTAAAGAAGGTGGTAACGCCTTTGACAGAAAGAAGATTCCCAATCTTGGTGGAACAGGCCAAGAGTGTTGAGCACCTGGAGAAGGGTCCTGGTCCCGTTGTTCGACATCAGGGGAATGTCGCAGAGGCTAGACAGATGAAGAAGCCTTACAGCCGTCTTCCTACCACCTCTGGAGACTTTAAATGCTTCCAATGTGGGGGAGCGCACTTGAAGAGGAATTGTCCTAAGTTGAAGAGTCAAACCAGTGGACAAGGGATCAGTCCTTGTTGCTTCATATGTGATGAGGTTGGGCATTTTTCTAACCAATGCCCAGAAAAGAAGACCAGTGCGACGAAGAAACCATCACCTCCTAGATCAGAGAGACCTAAAGTTGCTGGAAGGGTCTTTGCTATGACCTCTACAGAAGTTACACAGTCAGGTAATCTCATCATGCAATCTTGTTTACTTGGGGGGCATAATGTACTTGTATTATTTGACTCTAGAGCAACGGATGTGTGGCGAAGATAAGCTTAGAGAAATGTGACTTGGACTGTGAGTTGTTGGTTTCAACTCCATCTTCGAATCAGGTGGTTACTAGTTCAGTTTGTGTTGCGTGTGTGATTGAAGTGGCAAGTCGCAGATTCAAAGTGAACCTGGTGTGCTTGCCTCTAGAGGGATTGGACGTTATACTGGAATGGATTGGCTGTCTAACAATCACATCATGATCGATTGTTGACGGCGCAATTTGGTATTCCCAGAACATGCAGGGTTAGAGTTGATCTCAACTCAGCAAGTATTGAAGGAACTACAAGGAGGGGCCACATGTTTTATGGTGGTGGCCAAGCTAGATAAGAAAAGTGCTTCAAAGATAATCTGATCCATACCGGTGGCCACTGAATATGCGGATGTTTTTCCAGATGAAGTGCCAAGATTTAGATTGCATGCATGAACTCATAATGATTATGAGGGTGGGTGTTTTGTTGAATAATAAATATTTTTTGACTTATTGGGTGGGTGTATTTCATATTTATTTATATCTATGTGCATAGCTCACCTTATTTGTTTGTGTGTGGCGATGATCGGGTAACTTGTTATTCGGAAGTAGATGATGTTTCAAGTGAGCCAGGAGATGCTTAGAGGGGGAAGTGAGGGAGCAGAGTACGAGGGGATTTTATAAATACTTTTATTTAATTTTCATGTAATTAAATTAATATTTTGGACTTTCAAATTGTAATAATAGAGAATTATAAGTATTTTGTTTATTCATAGTGGATATTAAATTTAAAGCTTTTTTTAAAAATTTCCCACGTTTTGAGAAATGGATTGATAATAAATGAGGTTTTCATGTCATAATTGTTTAATTCTTTTTATTTTAAGTAATATGCTACCGGGATGTTACACTACCCATGAGTATCACTTTTAGTCTAATTAGATGATTTAAGGTTAAATATGTTTTTAGTACATAAACTTTAAAGAAAAATTGGAATTCATCCCTAATATAGACTCTGATACAATTTAGTCCCCAAACTTTAAAAATAAATACATATGGTCCTTCTAATGCAACTGCGTTAAACTTTTTTTACGTGTCGATTGATGTTTCAAACTAGCATTTGAGCTCTTTACATTGTTATGTTTGTAGTTAGAATCACCCTTTGTTTAAGTGGTAACTATTATCAAAGGTTATACACCTTTTTTTTCTAAAAATTTCATGTTTATCCTTTTAGGTATCCCATTTTGTTATAGTGTATGATGAATAATACAATATCTAATAATACCTTAACCTTTAAAGAAGTTGTGAAACTCTTTAGAGTAGAATTTCAACCCATTGTTTGTCCTTTGATGCTTTTCTTTCTTATTAGTCCGTTTAACCATAAGATTAGTCAAATTTTAAATGAATGAAGGCTTTAAATTTGTTGGATTGAGTGTTTAACACTAAGACAAAAGATATAATTGATCGCCAAAACACAACTCTTTATATATAATGAAAAGTAAAATAAAATTCAAGCAAGAACTTTAAATAAATAACTAGGTATGGAGTAAAATGTCTTAAACAAATATAATAAGAAAAAACATTATTAATATATATATATATATATAATAATAATTTTCATTAAGGATGTTTTTATTAACATTTTTTAATTAATATGTATGTATATTTTTTCTCACTATTTATTTATTATTATTATTATTTCCATTTTACTTAGTCAACACGGTTTTCCAATGTTCAAACCATATATAGATAACACACTATATATGATTTTTATGAATTTAATCACAAAAGTAAAATCATAAATGTTTGCTTTCTGCTCACCGTAAATATGGGTTATGAGGTCAGTAGGGAATGGGTGAGGGTGGGTTTAATAACCTCGATAATTGAAAGTACCTCTATAACAACTAAGTTAGTAGAGGGAGGAGGAGAAGCTAAAATCTCCATAAAACTCTCTTCAACGAACAAGGAATGACAACCACTCTCAAAGGATCATTTCTTTGTAATGTTAACAACTTCTCTTTCTACAAAGGAGGCCCAAACATGAGAGGAATAATAAAAATTACAAGAAAAAGGCATTATAGAAAAGATTGTGTACTTAGTTGTTAGAAGAAAGAGAGGGGTGACAAGAGAAAACACAAACAAAGGGAGAGGAAACAAAGACATCAACTCCGTAATGTGTTTTCTAGTAATACAAAGTGCTAAAAAAGGAAGTCAAAACAACTTTAAATGAAGAAACATTAATTCATTTTGCTTGAAAGGATGTGTTCTCTCCAAATGTCAAGTCTTTAATGGTGTGTCTTAGAAATACAAAATCATAACAAACTAAGGGTTGTGTCATTTTAGAGTCTATGAAATCCCTTACTAAACATATTTATGATAAGTTCTTCAATAATTATTTATTTATATGATAAATTGATTATTCATTAAATTGATAATTGAGAAAAAAAGTTGTTATATTTTTTTATCATCAAATGTTAGTAGTTTGTATTTTATTAGTCGTTAGTTTTTATATTTAAATAATCAAATTAATGTTAAGTATGCTTTATTAGTATGCTTTTTATACAAACAATATGGGGAATAGAAAACAAAAACCAAAAATAACAAAGTATGCAACAAAATAATTCTTCCAAACTTGCAAGAATTTGTGAGGATCAATAAGAATAAAAATGACAACAATAATCACAAAAGAGAACACTTATATTTTTAACGTGGGAAAACCCTTTCAATGTGAGAACTACACTAGTACAAGTCAGTCAATCAAGCTTTACCAAGATCAAATACGGTTATAAGAGAGTCAAATCAAAAAGCACAAACAAGTGCCTATAACTAGCCAAAACATCAAAACAATAATCCTCTAAAATATGAAGAACAAAGAAATAGAAATCTAAAACTGAGCAATAGTATGAGACTGATTTCTCTAACCACAAACATTCAATTGGAGATCCCAATGGTTAAAATGAAGAACTATATGTTGTAAACCTTCTGTCAAAGTTTCATCTTGATCCAACGGCTAAGGTAGCAGAAATCGTAACTTTAGTGAGGGAGCTCAATGAATATGATGACAAATTTTCTCACTTTTATCTCCTCCAAACGTGCCAAAAATAGGACATTCAAGAAAACCGTTCTCGACATAGGTTAAGTGAGACAAGTAGACTTGATTAGGTTGAAATTTTTAGACACATAGTAAGGAGCTCAATTGATGAGTCACTATTTTCCCTTATTCCATTGCCTTTTTGTGCCCATCTTGATGGTTGTTTAGTGCTTAATTGTCTATTGTTAGTGCATTTTCATCTATTGGGCTACATTGGGCCATTACTATGAATTTTGATTAATTTGACATTAATTGGTCTATTTTCGTTTCTAATTTTTTTAGGTATTTTTGTGAAGCAATTTTGGAGCTTGTACACTAATATTAAGATGAAGAGAGAGTTGTCACATCATTCCCACATCATTGCCACGTCTATGCCATGTCATTTTGCTTGTCCACGTCATTGGGCCAACATTTTTGTAAATATGTGGATCTGTGGTGATGTGACCACAAGTTTAGTAGGATTTTAGGTTTTTTGCATAGTCGTTTACCCCCATTCTATTTTGGCACATTTTTTAGAGCCTCCATTGGAGACTCATTCAAGAATCCACAATTGTATTGATTCCTTGAAGAACTGAAATGAGACCATGGGGTTGTTGTTTTGTAGTGCATTTTTGTTCTAGTTTGCTCTTCATCTTGTTCAATCCATGCTTATTTGAATGAACACGAAATTCAGTGATGTTTAATCATGGTTTTACATTTTCTACACTTTTACAGCCCCTTATATGCTTAATGAGTTTGGGTTCTGTCACAGTTCTTAATCTGTGTGTGAGAAGTTGAATGATATGTGCTCTGCTTAATTGCATAATGAACTTGTGTTAATCTTTGCTTAATTGGTTAATTTCGAGTTTCATGAGAGTAAAATGGATAGAATAATTATTTTCGTAATCTGTGATTGGTGGGTTTTCATTGGAATCAAGGAATCAATACGTTTTAAAAAAATTTTGATTAAATTTTTACAATTACGTGTTCTTAATTTTTTGTTGGAATTTGAATATGCCAAACCAAACCCTCCCCCCTCCCTTTTTGTTGTATCTGGAAGGCTTTGATTGAAAACAATGGTCACTTTTTGAAGACCTTGGGTTAACTCCTAAGTATTGCATTTACACTCTTTAATTTGGTCAGGTACAACCTTGATCACCAACCCAAAATATCTCCCCCCTCACAACTATGTGGAGGTGACTGCCAATTAGACAATCTCACAAGAAACTTCAAACTTTTGTCTTGGTAATGCCTTAGTCACATATCAACATCATCATCTATGTGCACTTTATCTAACTCTAACAAATTAGGATTTAAGCAATCACAAATCTAATGATACCTCACATCAATATGTGTGGCTTTAGAATGAAAAGTTGGATTCTTACCAAAATGGATAACACTTTGACTATCTACAAATAAGGCTTGATAAATAAGGCTTAGACTATTAGACGATATTGGATGACACTAACTATTAGACGAGTCAAGATCAGATAATCATATGGCGCAAAAAGGTTAAACAAATCACAAGATGATACCAAGATGAAATCTGATATGATCAAATAAATCTTAACATTGAAATTGATGATCAAATCAATGAAAAGAATATCATAGTATCCAATTAAGAAGATTGAGAAGTAAGTATTCAAAGGCTCAACATAAATTGAAGATATTATGATTAAGGATCTAATTGAAGATATATCTTAAGAATATCAAGATTGATTAAATAGAAATATAAAGGAAAACCTCTTTAATTGAACATTGAGAATATTATGATATGATTATCAACCAATCACGAGCAAGGAAAAAACTATGTAGATCAAAGACAACAAGAGAATATCCATATGATTGAATAACGATACAATGAAGATTAAAATTCAAATTTTTGAATGCTAAAAAGGAAAGAATCGATAATTCATAGGAATCAATACACTTGACTGATTTACTAAGAACTTTCGAATGAAGAATTAAGAAGATATTGAAGATTTGCATAATATACTCAATTGAATATGCTTCAATGGTCAATTGGCACAACTTGATTTTAAATACAAAGACTGATGAGTCATTACTATCCCCATTCCATTGCCTTTTTGTGCTCATCTTTATAGATGTTTAGTGCTTAATTGTTTATCTTTAGTGCATTTTCGTCCATTGGGTTTTATTGGGCCATTATTCCGAATTTTGATTAATTTGGCATTAATTGGTCTAATTTTCGTTTCTAATTATTTTGTAGTTTGTGAAGTAATTTTGGAGCTTGTACATTAATCTTAAGATGAAGAGAGCTTCCACATCATTTTCATGTCATTTCCACGTCATTCAAGCGATTGGGCTATCATTTTGGACCAAGAGTGACATTTTTGTAATTTTGCAGTCTTGAGTGGTTTTTTTTTTTAAAATGAGTGGTTGAATTGAGGGGAACATGTTTTAAGGGTTTTAGGAGGGTTTTGGAGACCTCTCTTCTCTCCCATTATGATTTAACGTTTTATGAGAGCACCCACTTGGGAATTCTTCATTTTTGTGATTTTGTAACCATTGGAGCACCACCCAACTTAGGGTTTTTGTCCCATTCAATCGAAATTGCGGTTGTTCCCTCTTTTCTTACTCTTATAATGCAATTTTGTTTTTGTTTGAGTTGTATGTGGAATTCAATGTCTACCTAAACCCTCTGTATTGATTCCTTGAAGAAATTGAAATGAAACCATATAGTTTTTATTCGTTTTCGAATTTTGTTCTGGTTTGCCCTTCTTCAGGTTGCATTTTCATGGTAAAACATGAAATTGATGTATGCTTAATCTCAAATTCGTGTTTGTGCACCTAAATTGGCTTGTATTCATGCTTAATGGGTATGGGTTGTTCATAGCTTGCTTAATTTGTGGGTGTTATTTGCTTGAAATATGCTTTGCTTAATGGTATATTCAACTCTTGTTAATGTTCGCTTAGTTGATTAGTTTCAGATTTCATGAGAGCAAATTGGATAGAACAATTAATTCCGTAATCTGTGATTGGTGAAATTTCAATTGAATCAAGGAATCAATATTGTTTTATAACACTATTTTATTTATCTACAATTACGATTTGAATTTTGTTGTGAATCTGCCAAACCCCCCACCCTATTTTGTTGTGTTTGAATCTGGAACCTTTGAACGATAATATTAGTAGTTTAGGAGATGAATTTGGGTCCATTACCAAGTACTACATTTAAATTGTTTAATTTGGTTAGGTACGACTTCGATCAAAGACCAACATGAAGAAGAGAAGATGAAAGAATGCTGAAATAAAGAATGAGCAAAATTGTAAAAATCTATACAAGGATTCAAAGTGAGAATACTCTAAGTGCATAAAGTCAAATTCATATTTTGTAGATTGATATTTGGGTTGAGTGAAAACCATTGTAATAACATTCAAATTGTGAAGTTTGTTATGTCACCTTGGTTGTACTCTCCTGGTGAGAGATTATTGATGTTGATTGTAATTGAGAGTTCTTGATCTTAGGAGAAGATTGAGAAGGATACTTGAAAAGGTTTATGCTTATAACTTGGAGAGGTTTATACTCGTGATATCTAGAGAGATTGATTCTCATTGCAACCTGAAGAGGCTGATACTCATGTTAATCAAGGAATTTCATTAGTGGAACTTCTTAAGCAGATTTCTTAGGAGATGGGAAGTATCCTCAACGTTTGGGAGAACTAGTATAAATCCTTGCATTCCTTTCTGCCTTATACTTTTAATTCGCTTAAATTATGTCTGCGCAAAAATGATTTTAAAATGTCTGCAGGCTCTATTCACCCCCTTTCTAAAACCACGTTGCCCCAACATAAACTTAATCAAATAGCCTAAAGTGGACTTTTTGGAATCAATGTATCCACCCATATCAGAGTTTGAGTAACCCATCAAAGTAGATTTATCACCTCCAAAACAAAGCCTCAAATCACTAGTACCACAAAGATACCTCAAAATCTTTCACAAAATGTTAATGTTTTTTACTTACATTAGACAAATATCTAGTCTTGTACATACCATTGCACGCGTCAAATTGCACCATAAATGCATAAGGAACTTCATTTGAAGGACTTTGTTTACCACTCAATTTAAAATAGGTAGCAAGAGGAATGCACACAGCTTTATGAAGAATCACTTCAATATAAGCTGCAAGGGCCCCATTTGATAGATCCACATTAAGAGTAGTTGAGGATGATGCAACAATTATACTTATAGTTAATACCATAAGACTTGTAGTTTGGATTAATTTTACCCACGTCCCACGGTGGATATTTCAAAATGTTTTTATTGGAAAGTAGTGTCATTCTACTAAGAAAAGGCTTATCGTCAATGAAAACCGAGTGAAGATCTATGCAGAAGATTCTTCGACTCTCAAATCAATAAAAGTACAAAAAAATTATAAGTGTGTAAAAAAGAGAATAAGAATTGATCATCAAGGTGGATCAAAATTATAATATATGTAAATATTATAATTGATTACCAAATAAAATTAATTGACAAAATATCTTATATTTTAATTATTATTTCTATATCAATTATCAAGTGGTCTATTGTATTTATTATGGTGTAATTATATTTTTTAAAATATAATATATTCATTATGTGAATATTTTAATATTTTTTAAATATTATTTTCCAGTTTAAATGATGAAGGTACAATCTTAATATTGAACTTCTTTTTTAGTATTAACTTTTTTTCCTCAATTCTTGCTATTTGACAGGTCTACCATCCAACAAGTGCAATTAATATCTATTTTATCATTTCACACCTGATCCTCTACATATTTTTTTTTTTGTAAATAGGATGAATTATCGACCATTATTTAATAGTTTATATGCTCATATTTATGGTCAGAAGCTCAAAATCTTTGCCCGTGTGAAAGCATAGACTTGTTAGGATAAAGATAGACTCGTCGATTTATATGATAAAGATGTAAATAAGTCAAATGACCAATGAAATGAGACTGAGACTAAATAGTAGTACGAAAATTTCTGTTCATACGTAAATAATTTTTTAGCTATCTATTATTTGTATACGTACTATTAACTACATTTCATAAAAATAATAAAATATTCATAAAATGATATCAATAAATTATTTCTAACTTTATTCAATAAAATATAACTACCCAATAATAATATTTTCCTTCTTTAAATAAATACCCATCATTCACAATATAATATAATTACCCAATAATAACTATTCAATAAAAAAAACTATTTTGGCAATGACCCAGAAAAAATTTTGGATACCAAAATATAAATATATTTAAATTTCATCTATTCTCGTGTAGAGAAAATTAAGTAGGTTCTTGATTTTTATTAACAATAATAAAAAATTTGTATAGGATATTATCGAGATAATGTCATTTTGAGTAGAATGTACATCTTATTTCTGATTATAAGAACATGATTAAGATAACCAGAAGATTAAACACCCTAGAAGATACATTACCTAGGTATCCTAAAATTTGACCTAATGAAGGTCCATCCAAGAAAAAGCCCATGTGATAGGTATAAAAGGAGCATTGTTAACAATGTAAAAGAGTATACATTTATTACTATAGTTACTGTATTTGACAATTACTGATTTGGGCGTCAGAGAGTCTTTTGGAGGGACTCCCCGCATCTTGGTAGAACCAAAAGACCTCACTTAGACATCACAATAAGCGCATCATGAATTAAGAGACTAAAAAGGATCTTATAAGGACATATTAACCTCATATACGAACATTTTGTGTCCATTGTGGGACCAATTTAATGTTAGAAGATCACGTGGTGTCAACAAGGGACATGGTTAATTACGAAAAATAACAAATGGTTGGCGTTTGGGCAATCGCACAACGAAAGACATGACTTTGTTACTAGAGAATGAGGACGAGATGAAGTCCTAAGGGAAGAAAATATGTGGATGAAAAAGAAATTTGAGGATGCATCAAGGTACCAAGAAATAACAAGAGAGGATCCCAACAATCATGGTCGTGGATGGCACCAATGACCGAGACCAAAAGCTCAAGAAGAATGGAAACCTAACAACCTAACATCGAACTTATGTTGGTTGGGTTAGAATGATCTCATATACATCTATTCATTAACAGAGTAATGGAAGTCAATCTTCCTACAAATCTTAAAGTATTAACCATCGACCGTTACGATGGGAGCATCAACTTGGATGAGCATTTACACATGTATGTTACCTAGTCAAGTTTGAACACTCACTACACCATTTTTTGTCTTGGGCAACACTAAACTTGTCAACACATAATAAAGTGTTGCCTAAACATATAAAAGGCAACAATTTTATTCATGTGGTTTAAAATTTACTAAAGACCACACTTTTTTGTAGATGTGGTTTAAAATTTATCAAAGACCACATTTCATAAAATGTTAATTATTTATACCACATTTTTTAAAACGTTGTCTTCAAAATGTGTGGTCAAAACCATAAATATATCATGAAATTATTCTCATTGAAAATGATATATGATTTTTACTTTATCTTTTTACTAGTTTACTAATTTAAATATTTTACTAATTTAAAAATAGTAATATTTAAAAATAGTAACATTTAACTAAATCAATTTGATAAATTATAGTAACTTTTATTAAATAAATGTTATTATAAATTGTTCCTACGGAGAACAAATAAGACATGTCAGACACAAGCATTACCTTACCTCAATCTGTAATCTCCTTAGTAGGCTTCCTTCCGGCTGCTATGTGTCATTTGTGGGTATCTCGGTGTGGACTGGTTTGGACCCGAGAGGGGTTACCTACGGAAGAGACTCTAACGCTCAAGTCAGCTGAAAACTCTCAGAAAGTCAAATCTCGTAATTAAGTGAGTAATGAATACTTACCTTTATTGTTGGGGTACATGCGTATTTATAGGTTATTAATTATGTCTGGCCACGTCATGGATTGGGCCTCTATTTGGGCCTTAGGTGGGCCTGGGCCTTGGTCCAGGTCACTTGGCATGACTATCGCGGGCCTTATGGGTTTGGCTGGTAACGCTATGCTAAGTTCTTGTTTAGTTTCTTTAAGATAACAGCTTATGCCGACTAGTTCTTTAGTGACCTAGATGGGCTGCTCTTATAGCGGTTTAGACCGGTTACTTTCTTTTGCTTGACATATGTATGGTGATTATTTGCGTCTTTGGCAACTATGTGGACGGGTCTTTATGGCTATAGTCGGACTAAACCGCCTAGGTGTAGTACATAAATTATATTTTAAATAAATATTATTATAAATTATTAAAATATATTAATAATTATATATGAAATTTTCATAAATTAGTATAACGAAAATTTGAAATTTATAGTAAAAGATCATGTTAAGATTATTAACATTTTAAATTTAAAAACTTTATATGTAGCATAAATAATCATATCTTGTATTACATTACGAAGATTAAGATTGTATTTGAAAATCTATTTTGGAAATTGTGATTATTAAGTATGTTTTGTTATATGAGTAGGAAAACATTTAATTATGAAAGTTAAAAAAAAAGTGTTGGATGCATTAGTGTATAATTAATGTGACATAAATCAATGAGATAAAATATATAAGAATTATCTAAATGCATAATTATAATTTTAAAAGTATTGGTCTAAATGAACATTTATATTTTAAACCAATTTGAATATTTTGCTAAAAATGTTATAATAACTAATATTTATTTTTTGGTCACATTAGAAAAGTGTTATTTGAAAGTTAAGTAACATTTCAAACATTCTTGTCTATACAATAAGCAACATTTTAAAATGTATTGTTTATAAATGATAAGCAACATTTAAAATATATTGCCTATAACGTCGATCAATTTAGTAAACAATAGGCAGAAGAAGGGAGAATCGTTATGAACGTCCATGGAACATTTTAGGAAAGTTCATTTGAACATTTAAAACATATGCGAATAGTTTGTGTTAGAAACCAATAATAAATCTTGATGAGTTATTCAAGAGAGCAACTACGTTTATGCAGTTGGGAGAGGTGAGTGAGTTATGAAACAAAGCTTAAACTGAAGTTTTATCTTCTGAGAAGAAATCCTCTAATTGGGAGCATGCTCCCCAACCAAGATCACGAGTAAAAGAGCCAAGACCTCCATGCTTTTCTCACACTCCTCTTAATGTTAGTCGAACTTGAATACTAATACTGATCTTATACCAACACATGGGAAGGTTCCCTTACCACTAAATGTCAAAAGTACTAAACATAGCAAATATCACTACAATTACTGGCATACCATCGATGAGTGCGATGCACTGAAAGATAAGATTGAAGAGTTGATCCAAGAAGGACATCTTTGGCATTTTGTTCGAGGATATGAGAAGGAGGGACATGTAGTTGTGGGCGGTATGGTTAACACTATATGGAAGGCCGAAATAAAAGAGGGAAAGACAACAACGAGATCCATCTTGCGAAGTCTCCTTCTGAGATGATATCAGTACAATCATATGACATTTTGTTGGGAGAGGTGTGTCAAGTTCCACCCAGAAGATGCACCTTAGGATGGTCGAATTTGTAAATGTCGGGTGTCACAACCTAGAAGGAGGATGCCACCATTAACATTTATGGTGACCATGGTTGAGATTGAAAACTTTGCCATAATGTTGTTGGTCGACCAATGAGAAATACCTTTAACCAAAGGACCTACAAGAGTTATGACTAGGAAGATACAAGAAGACTTGGCCTCCTCTAAGCATGCTAGACCCAAGTTAAAGTTCATCTAGGCTAAGGAGGATGTGAAGACTTAGCCTAGGACTCTATGTTTGTAAATATTAGATAGAATCTAATTTTTAGCCTTGTATTATGGGCCTAGTAGTATAGGGATTTCTTTAGGCCATGCATTTGGGCCTTGGAAGGTTTTGGGCCTTAAAACCATTTTGGACCGAGAAAAGTTGGACCTTGGAATGGTATGCATCACCTAAGGTTCTAACTGTAATTTGTGCCAAGCTTGGTGGGCAAGCTTCTCCATTAGCGCACCAAAGCAAGGAACATGTAATTTCTTAGGTGGCAAGTCACACCTTGCACATGAACTTTTTTTGGCTCCAATTACAACATTCTAAACCATTTTTCCCTATCTTTGTCTAGACAACCAAAATCTCCTTTACTCCTATAAATAGAGAGCTCTAGGTCTTGTAAATTCATTCATGAATATAATAGGGAAACTCTATTTAGATGAATTCGGGCCTTTCTCCTTTTGTGAATCAACTTAGGCTAGAGCTCCTTTAGTGGCTTCCTCTAGCCTCCTTTATTGAGTGTTGACCTAACCTCACTTGAGAGCATTCACAATACACCATAGCCAAACCTCTTTACTATCATTGTACCCAACTGTCACGTCTTACATGATGCCATGGAGTTCTCCATCAGTTACTCATGGACTCCAAGCTTGAAGGTAGACTCATCATAGGAATCTTTATCGATATCCTTCACTGGAAGACTCTCAAGAGGTTATAGATCTCAAAAGAAAAGATCTAGCCAAATTATGATCAAATCATAGGCTTCACAAGAGATAGGGTGGGTACTCGAGGATACATTAATTTGTACACTAAATTTGGAGGAGGGGGGAATACACGAGTTATACATATCAAATACGTTGTGCTAGAACTGAACACTTCATATAATATCTTACTCTAAAGGCAATTTTTAAATTCATTAGGGATGATCATGTTGCTATTCAGTTTCCTTCAACTTTAGGGACGTAATCACGGTACATGTGGATTAAAAGAAAACAAGAGAATGTAATGCCTATACATGTTTGACTAACATCATATGAACCAAAGATACACAATGTAGAGAAAGTAGGGGCAACAAAAATAGTCAATCTCGACCCCTGAGTCAACAATAACATTCAGATAGAATCAAAGGGAGATACTTGTTTCTTCCAAATCAATAGTTAAGGGCAGAACACTAAGATCGAAGGGTGTTGACTGGCAAGTTCTAATCTAGCAAGTGTACTAGGTCATTTGTACTACTCACAAGTGTCGTATCCACATGAACTTGTTCAAATGTTCAATTTGTCTAAGTTTGTTTATGATTTACTTACGAAGACAATTTTAATAGAGTGTTGATAATGACGTAAAACAAGACAATAAAATATTGATGCAATCAATTGATAAATATTTATTGAAATTTGGGTTCACTTGTCTTTATCAACTACACTCTCACAATTTTATGAAATAATAGAACAATTAGTATTGTCATTAAAATTTAACTAATGTAGATCCAAATTAATTCCTTGAGTTTAGAATTTAAGGATCTCAAGCACAACCTTCATTCCTCAAGCACTAATGCATGAATCCTCCATTAAAGTGAAAGACTTGTTAACTTAGCAAGAGCAAGTAGATCTATTCCTAGCATCTAAGTACAGGAGTTGACTTGGTTGGCCACAAATTAAAGACTAATTTTCCAACTCAATTAAATAAGATGATTGCTCAATCCAACCATGCATATAAGCACAAACCAAATCAATAACAATATTATTATTGATAAAATAGTACCACTATATAGAATCAAAATAAACTATTCCCAATATCAACAAAAGGAAGTTTATCTATCCATCTTGATCTTCCTAGTAAGCACTTGGAGTAGTTACCCTTCTTTTCATACTTTCTATAAAGATATTACAATATAATATGGAAAGAAATCCTGGACAAAGGCTAGAAAAGATAATAAAATAACAAGATATGTCTCTATATTTTAGAAAATATTGGTGTGGCTTTAGCTTTATCTTGAACGCTTCAACGGTAGAGGTTTGCTTTCGTGCATGGATTCCTTTAAGCTTAAGCATCGTGCTCTGATGATCTAGTCTTAAGGTTTCCCTCCTGCGAGGGCTTCCTTTAGGCTTAAGCCATTCATGAAGAAGCTTTAACTGTTTAGATTTCTTTGTTGCTTTAGTTGTGCAGTCTTATTTGATTTGCTCTGAAACTCCCTTTCAACGCTTCAACTGTATTCTCAAAGCTTCAGCTACATAGTCTTTATTTCTTTGTAAGATGTTGCAATTAAAACAAAAACACATTAAATTCATTCTAAATTGACTATCTATACTATATTCATCATTCTAAGCTAAAACAGGTTGATTTACCCAAAGATAATTCAATTTTATGCAATATAAATGTCAAAATTATGTGTGAAAATGAGTAAATTGGACACTAATAAGAGGGCCCCTTGATAAAGAAGGAGAGAAGGTGGTAACCGAGGTGCTTAAAAGGATTCATATTTGTTTGCTTGAACAATAGTCGATATCCAAAGGATAAGCCCCGAAATAGTTTGTCATCGACTCTTAGTCTATAAGGAGGCCAAACTAGTATCGTAGAATAAAAGAAAGCTAGGAAAGAAACGACAAAAGCTTCCAAAGCAAAATTGGAGAAGTTCCTAAAATTTGGTTTTGTATAGCAGGCTAGATATACTCCCTTCTTACCAACATTGTCCTACTGAAAAAGGCGAACAAAATATGGCAAATATGCATGAATTATACCAACTTGAACAAGGCATGCCATAAAATATTGAGTTTCTTTAATGCCTTATTTGGGTACAATTAGATCAGGATTCACCCACTCGATAAGGAAAAGACAAGATTTATAATAGAAGAAGCTAACTATTAAAATAATCGCATGCCTTTCACCCTAAAAAATAATGGCACAACATACTAGAAACCTATGGAAAGAATATTTCAATCCTTCTTGTGAAAGACCATAGAAATATATGTTAACAACATTAAAGCTAAGTCAAATTCAACAAAACAACTTGTTGAAGATCTAAACGGGATGTTTTCTCAAGTCATATAGCACAAGGTTGAACCCCAATAAGTATGGCTTCAAGGTTAACGATGGAAAGTTCTTTAGGTTTATGCTCACCCATAAGGGAATTGAGGCAAACCTTGATAAATATAAAGCACTAGTAGAGATAAGGAGAGCAAACAACTAGAAAAAAGTGTAGAGGTTAGTAGTAAGGTTAACTTAACTATCGTAGTTTATGCCAAGGTTCGCCGAGAAGACCGGACCGATCATATTACTTAAGAGGAAGGCCATATAGTTATTTAGACCGATCATCTAAATAACTTAATATTATTACAAGTTCCAAAATCCACAACCAACTCAAAAGGAAAGTACAAATTAACTAAAATCAGTTCCTTAAACTTAATCCCCATTGCTAGCCCTCACTCCGTCTCGATGTTTTCTCAACGTCAATCATATGCTCTCGTGTGACAAGTCATACAATCATCGCAAAACACAAATAGAAAGGGGGAGCGTATAAAGAAGAAAATATGCATAATACCTCAGTACCAGACAAACACAAATAGAAAGGGTGAGCTCCTATTATTAAATATGCATAATAGTTTCAGCACAAACTCAACCATGGTCTTAGGGATTTCATATGCTTCCACAAACATGCTCGCTCGTGGTCCAACTCTATGAACCTCCCCGCTCGTAGTCTAACATGCATGAACACCTGCTATGAACCTCCCGCTCATAATAGCCTCAAGTTTGAGTAAGGAACATACAAACCCCCATGCTTGTATACCCACATAAGACTACATCCAATACAAACCTCCCCATTCGTATCCATTAAGCGTTTCCAAATCCATTACGAACCTCCCCGTTCGTATTCATTAGCATTTCCAACTCCATTACGCTCGTATACCCACACTTATGACAAAGAGTTGTATGCCTTACTTAGGGCCTTCTAAACTCGAGAACATTATCTAGTTTCCAAGGAGTTTTTCATTCATAGTGACCATGAGTCTCTTAAATACTTGAAGGGTCAACATAAGGTGAATAAAAGGCATGCTAAGTGGATGGAGATCTTGGAACAAATTCCTTATGTCATAAAATACAAGAAAGGTAAAAGTAATGTGGTGGTTGATGCCTTGTCTAGAAGGCAGACTTTGTTTTCAAAGCGGATTATGCTAGCAACATTGTTAGGTTTATCGTTAGAGAAGTGGTAAAGATTCATAGCATACCCCGCACCATACTATCTGATAAAGATACTAAGTTCCTAAGCCATATTTTAAAAACTCTTTGGTCTAGGCTAGGAACTAAGCTTAACTTTTCTACTTCTTGTCATCTCCAAACTTATGGGTAGACAAAAATTGTCAATAGGTCTCTCTCTCTCTCTTTCTATGCTAAGGGAAATTTTGAAAGGAAACTATAAGTCTTGAGATTAGTACCTTCCCCATAGTGATTTTGCTTACAATAGAATAGTTCATAAGACTACTAACATATCTCCATTTTAGGTTGTTTATGGCTTCAATCCTCTCAGTCTAGTGGATTTGCTACCACTTCCCACATCTTTAGACTTTGTTCACGAAGAAAGGATAGTTAAATATGATTTTATAAAGAAAATGCATGAGAGGGTTAATAGTCAAATCCAACAATAAATTGCAAGGTATGTGATGAGTGCGTATTTTTGCCCTCATTTAATGTTTAATTATGGATTTTTAATTGAATTTTGTTCTTAAAAAATGATTTAATTGGGATTTCTTATAATTAGGTTTATTGAGTATGAGATACAAAAAGATGTTAAAAATAGCTTTTTAGTTGCATAAATGTTCTTTGGATATTTTGAGGTGTGTTATTACAACTACAGCTAAGTTGAGCTCATGGAGGTGTGAAAATAAATTGCTTAAAGCTTCATGACACCTTAAAGATAAATCCAAGAGTAGGAAATTATCAAAATCACAAAAATCCAAGCCAAGCATTGCATGAAGACAGCGAGAAAAGCTTGAAAAAGTGAGAAGTTTGGCTAAGCAAAGAAGAGGGAAACTGCAACAAAAATTGGACCTTGTAGTTTTCTCTATCTTTTTCCAGAAGAAAGGCTTTGATAATTCATAAATATTTATGATAAAAGATAATTTGGGAAAATAAATCTTTAGATATTTTATTTGATATTTTTAAATAATTATCTTATTTAATTATATCATAAAATATTAAAAGATAATAACTACCAAATCTTTTTAAATATGACA
>Ga0099823_1000727_pt1 | contig 23927 bp, 11 predicted proteins | sample CowpearedBW_FD_76831 | JGI IMG/M metagenome (GOLD analysis project Ga0099823, IMG submission 76831) | Root nodule microbial communities of legume samples collected from California, USA - Cow pea red BW | ecosystem: Host-associated > Plants > Roots > Nodule | place: USA: California | collected...
AAATTAAGTAAAATATAATATTAGAATGAAAATAAATCACAATATAATAAATAATAGTGTTAAATGTGTTTTTATCCCTTAGTTTTCATCGAAAATTGAATAGATTTTTTTCAAAATATATTAATCCAATTTAATCTTCTAACTTTACAAATGCGTGAATCTAATTCTTTTAATTAAATTTGATTAAGCTTATTTTATATTTAAAACGCATCTTATGAAATTATTGTGACACATTTGATTTGTTTATATCTTTTGATACATTTTTATTTAAATAAAAATTTGTTTAAAAAAATTAAATTCGTACATTTCTAAAGTTGAAAGATTAAATTAGATATAAAATTAAAAAAAAAAACTAATTATATATTTTATTGAAAAGTAAAGAAACTAGAATAACCCTAAATAATTATTCCATTACTTAAATAAATTATACCTCTAAAAATTAGACCTATCTTAATTTAAAATATTTGTTGATATTTTACTTATACTTATTAATATTCTTCATTCGAGGACTAAAAATGACAGAAAAATATCTTTAGTGAGATTTGAAACATATAAATTTGCAGGAAATATATTTAAATATAATATTATTATAGTAGATTAAAATAATTAAAAAATATAGATAAAAAAATCATTAACAAAAAGAAACAATTATCTAGAATGCCAAAGAGGCAAGGGCAAAAAAGGGAAGGGTGCTCTTGGTGAGAGATAAAATATTCAAATAACAGGTGCTAGTGGTCTCCATCTAGCATCAAATTTTGAACCTGTGTAATTGATCTCAACAACTAACAATTTATAAATGTCTGCTGCAACACTTATTTTTCTTACAAACATTTATTGTGAAAGAGAATTAAGACCAAGTTTTCCTTTCTCACAAATTCAACAGGTTTATGGATAAATAACATCCTAAGATGTTGAAAGAAAAACTTGGCACAATTTTTCAACTTTTTGGAAATCATAAATCTTTATAGTCAATATCTGTTCATAACGTGTTGACCTGGTTTAAGCAGTTCCAGCTGGCATGACTTTCTTTCGGAATTAGCACTGTTGAATGACTTGCATTCCAGAGAGAACTCTTGTTTATATCAGTTCTTCATTTTTGCACTTTTGAATAATACTATAATGATGATTTGATTCAAATTTTATAATAGGGTCTCCCTCTGTGATATGATTATTCAAATTGATTTTTATAAGGTGTAAAAAGAAAAGACCTAACTATTGTTAAAAATTAAATGTATAGTCCATTTTCAACTATCTGTGAGGATTTGTAACTAATCTGTCAGTTTTTCTCCTGCACAATTTGATAAGGTCTTGTCTAAGTGGACTTGTCATTAACCTGTAAAGATTTGCTTTGAATGCCTTTGAGACCCAGGAAAAGTGAAGTCACAACCATGCAAACAAAATGTAAGAATGGAAATATATATTTTCTTCATAACTATACTGACATGTTTATACATTATTTACAGACTCATTATCAAATCAATGCTACTAAGTATCCAAAAATGCATAGAAATAATGTAACTCTAGTGTTGCTAAAAAAATACTAATATCAGTAATATAACACTAAATAGCCTAAGGTATGCTCAAAATATGGCCAAAAGCAAAAAAAAGGGCCACCATTAAGACAGAAGAGGGCTTTATCTTAAATGAGAGATTAGGTGAAAGTTCATTAGCCTGATTTGATGTTGCTTGAGGATTCACAGCTATGGCAGGAGGAATAGCAGAGGAGTGTGATCGATTAACAGGTAAAGTAGAGAGTTCATCATCATAACCTGTGAATAACATGTCTAATTAACAATACTAATGGAGAAAAGATGCAGTGCACTGAAGCAGTAGAGAGTGAACTTCACGTACAATTAGATTTTTTCCAACCAAGAACCATGTTGTCGCGGTCAAATACTATATTGTAACCAGTCATGAAGTTCTCTGTGTCAAAATAAATACTATGAATATTCAAGGCATGTATCAAAACATCAGCAATAACAGTGGAAGAAGTTATAGATGTTTTTGTCACATCACAGTATTGATGCAAGATTATTGAACAAAAACAGACAAGCATTGGTGAATGCTACACAATTCCAGAAGAAACAAAAGAAGATCTGATAAGAATGTAGCAGTTGTGTCTTTTTGATAAGAAGCATGAATGAATAGACCAAAATAATTGAAAGCTTTCAGAACATATTTTAGTTTCTTCAATTAAAATACTCACGTCCAATGATATTGACGTTGTTGCTTCTCACCACACCCAAACAAAGTAAGCTAATACCCTGAATCATCAGAATAAGCATTTTGATGTTACAGGCTAAATAATCATAGGATATTAATATGAATGAAAACAAGTGTTGGATTTCATGTGCTCACCTCCCCGGCGACAGTTACTATAGGATCTATGACAGTATAAGTATCTCCACCTTTCATGGTAAAATTGATGGGAACTTCAACAACCTGGTTTGAACTGCAGACAAAGTCAAAATCAATGTCTGAAGGTTTTAAAATGAAAGGGAATAGACTCTTCTTTAAGCTATAAATCACCTTAAGTCATAGCAGTACTCGAATGGGAGCTCGTCAGAAGAACTACTAGAAGATGAATGCCGTTGTAGTTTAACTACTGAATTAAACTGCAAAAATAATGGGAAAAAAATTAAAAAGTCATGTCACATTAAGGCCTAGTTACCTTCTTAACTTAACCAACTATACTACATTACTTACACTGTTAGTAATCTGCGTATAAGCTGGGTCATTTAGGTATGTGAACGAGGTACCAGAGTCAAATATTGCATGAAACTCGGTATCAGCAACATTTCCTCCCAAATTAATTTGGGATACGGTAACGTTGTAAGTAGGACTGCAAAGAAGAAAGAATGTTAAAATAAGCACTAGTTGAGTTAGGCTAAAATACTCAATATTTTTCTTCTATAGTTTCTGTTGTATGTTTCTTTTGCTTTAGCCATAAACGCAACCAGAATGAAACCAAAGACTACCTCGGCCAACATTCATTAATTTTTCTTGGGTATGTTTCGGAGAACATTGAAGTGAAAGTGATAACTTCTTGTTAGACTAAAGGGAAAGAAGAAAAAAGGATTATAACTACTTACTGCGATGCCCTAAGGTTGAATGGTGTTTTTCCTTGAACCAAGCTACTATTATCCCCAAATGTGATTCTTCCAAGACCATCAGCTCCAAAACACATTGAAAAAGAATTTGAAGTGAGGCCTTCTTTGGCTAAGATACTTGGCACAGATACATCACCCATTCCTAGTCCAAGGAGACCATTTGGGGCTGCCCCATCCAAAAAAGCACCAGTCTGAACTTGACCACAACTGCAACATATTGAATTACAAGTACCAATGAGTAGATTGTCAAAAACAAGTAAGCCCAAAAGAAGTTGATTATAACTGAGACCAATAATCAAACAGTTTAACTTCAAGGATTAGATTGGAAACTAATATACTCTTCTGTTCACAAAGGATATGGGTTAATTGGATATGATTATTACTGAGCTTATCATCATTATCAGCCTTCCTAGAACCGAACATTTTGCTACTTGAACTACTCTAAACAATCCTATAGTCCACCTTCCTAATGCAGTATGGTCAGGAATAAATTCTAACACTTCATATGTACATGTATTACCAATAAAATATCACAGTAAGATGTTGACAATTTTACCCAAAAGTAACTCGGGTATCAGCATCTTTTGCTTGATCATCGTCTGTAATTAAGTGCAGCACATCGTCCACCAGGAACCCAGAAGTTGAAGTGCCATTCGACAGATAGTTTACTTCATAAGGACAAACGCTACCAGATGAAGAGCATTGTTTCTGTGGCTCACATAAGCTGCTGTTGCACAAAACCTTTCCACTTGTGGATGATCCTCTAGGATCATAGATACTAAAATCAATTCTCTGCCAAATGAAAGTATTAAGAGAGTGTCATTAATTCAAACTTCTACATCAGTTGTGTACCCTTGTTCACAACTGATCAAGAACCCACAGAAAAACCTAGAGTAACTATCAAGAAATTCTTCAGCAACTAATAATGATGCAAATGAAGTCTCACACCAGCACTCACAAATTGCAAGCATTCAGATAAAGTATAAAATGAAAGAAAAAAGAGTTAAACTGATAAATGAGATTGCATACCTGGTTTGATATCTCTATAGCACGCACACATTTGGTACAATTGCAAGGTAACCAGAACAAGTCACTACCGGTATCCAATGCCACCAGAAACGATGAAGGTGGAGTCCCAACAGAAACATTGGCAAAATGCAAGCTGAAATTCAAATGATAGGAATTACTAAATGAATATACTACTACACACAAACCACCCAGAGCATGCCTCACAAAATTCATTCCAAAATTTCCCTTTTTTTCTTAAAAAGAAAGGACAAAGCTGCAAACAAAAGATTTTCACACAACCCAACAAAAAAAGGATTTTTCTTGGAAACCTCAAAATGTATGGTCACTGAAAAAAAGAAAAGAAGGCATATCCCCTTCAGATTCTCTTCCTGCATCTTTTAAAGCACCAAAATCACAACCCATATTCTATTCCTCTTTGCACAGATCTATATTCTCAAAATTCTAGTAAAATACTATAATCCAGAAAGCATAAAAAGTAACTTAAATTCTGCAAGTGGGTGAAGAAGCCGTACAATCCGAATGTTCCAATCTGATAAGTCTCGTTGCTGGGGACAAAAGTAAGAGGAGTATGGTGACCGCCGGCGAGACGCCGGCCCCGGAACATTCGGTCTCTGTGGGCCATGACAACATAGTACTCGCGAGTTCTCTTGTCGGGTAAGTTACCAACAACGCCGAGAACCTCCTTAACCGGATCCGAAAAGCGGTGGTGTATGTCAAAGGCGAAGGAACGAAGCGCGTGGGAAGTCTGCGAAGCTAAAGTGGTGAACGCCAGCATGAGCAGTGACAGAGAAAGAAAATTGTGTCCGTGATTATGGTGGAAACTGAAAGAAGGAGCCATGAGAGTTGTTGAAGGTGATATGTGAAAGAATGTGATATGAGAGGTTTTGCTTAGCTGAGAGATTGAACATAAGGAAATAATAAGGTTCCGTGTTTTTGTTTGTCGACTTTGGTCGTGGACGCGAAATAGAAAGAATTAAAATAAAGAAAATAAAGAAAGGGGAGAAGGGAGAAGGAAGAAACGTCAAAGGTCGGTTGAGTTTGGTTAAGCATCGTAGTTGCTTTCGGGGGATTCACATTGCCACGCTTTTGCTCCCAAACTCACCTCTTCATTTTCTCAATCAATCTTTCTTTCTACCTCCTCTCTTCATTTTTCACATATCATCTCAATCAATGTTTCTTTCTACTTTCTCTTCATTTTTTCACATCTCATATTCTTGTATAAAGCTTATCTTTACTTCACAAATTATGACTAATTATTCGAACATGAATAATTGTTAGAATGAATGGTCCTGATGATGGGAACACATGTTAAGATCCAATTGCAAAAGATTTTCGGATTTATACCGGCGTATAATTCAATTTTATAAAATAATATTCATAAATGGAGACGCATCTTATTTATATATAATTGTTTTATCGATGTCAAATCTTCCATACACGTCTTTCATCGAAAAATAAACATTTTGAGTATTAAACGAGATAATCCACTTAGAGTTTAGAGTTGAATAACGAGTGATAGACTATGACTAATGACTCGACACTCAGAAATAACAAATCTTGCTAGAATAAATTATAACTAATCATTCTAACACCTACTATGTTAAAAGTAAAATTTAAGTATAATTCAACCTCATAAATTGACTTGTAAGGTGTCACGCCGAAGTATATACATCTTGTGCGTAGAACTAAAAAGGAATAGGACGACTCGTTTAGGCCCGACCCGCATAAGGCCCGCACAACGCGGATTGGCCCGCCCCGTCCCACACTTGGCCCGCGGGCTTGCTCCCTTTTTTTTAATTTTTTTAAAATTTGTATGATAAAACTTTCAATGTTTAAAATTTGGGAAACTTTAAGAAGTTTACAAAATTAAATAAAAACTTTGGGGAGTTGGATAATAAATTTACAATTCAACATTTTCATCATATTCATATTCATACTATGAGATACACGATGTATTCTTTAAATTTTAGCACATTAAAACATACATAATATTTGTTTTGTCCAGTTATACAAGAATTTGAAACGTTAATGCAAGAGTCTATAAAAAAAAGTAATTAATATACACAAGTGCAAGTTTTTCTTTTATTATTATTTTTTTATTTTTATGCGGGCTTGCGGGCTGGCCCACGCAGGCTTGCAGGCTTATGCAGGCCTACAAGATCACTTCCATGGCCCGTCCCGCGTTTTTTTCCCAGGCCTGCAGGCTGGCCCGACGAGTCAGACCCTAATTGCCACCCCTAGAAATAGGTGGTCGGTTAACAAGTGGAACTCTAGAATGTTCAAAAAATCTCACTCAGATAGTTCTTTTTAGACAATGACTCTGATACTAAGTTAGAAATTGAGTTAGAAGTGGAGTTTAAGTCAAACTCAACTCTCACAAAACTGACTTGTAAGATGAAGTTTGCATCTCAATGTTAAAGAGTAAACTTTAAGTTTAACTCAATTCTATAAATTCAACTTGTAAATTAAACTTTATACTCACTTGTATATTATAAATTTCTCTTACGTATTATCCTGACATTTACTGTTTAAAACAACTCTAATTTTAATTTTCCGAATTAAGTAAATATAGTTTCATGCTAATCCATTCGTGGGTATGAAAAAGTTTCTTGTAAATATTAAAATCTTATGACGCACCTTTTTTCAAAACAAATCTTATGAAGTTGATTTTGCTGGCGAAAACGAATACGGGAAGCCAACTACACCTGTTGAACCGTTCCCAAATGTTGTTTATCATTTGTGTCAGCACCATGGGTTTTGATGAAGCAAAAGGAATGTTATTATATGGTCCAATATAATGTTATTTTAGTGTTGTGCCAATGCTTATGTTTATATTTAAACGTTTTGAGGTGACCGAATGAGACTTGGTTTACGCTTGGGACCAGCCGAACATGGTAGAATATAATAGAAGAAACGGTGACACACCTGCAAGTAAAACTTTGAAAAGGAAAAATAATATATAAAAACCAAAAGCCTGCATCAGAGGGAAGTTGAGGTATTGTGCAAGTGAATGTGACTCGGGAAATTCAGGTGAGTTTGTGGCTTTCAATGGCCACATTTTTATGGAAAATTCAGATACTTATATATAGGATGCTTGGTTTTGCATCTTCCTTGATCTAATTAATGGGATTTACAGAAATTTCGTCTAAAGATACAAACATCAATAGATACAACACCAATAAGACATGAGTCTAATTATATAAAATATTTACATTATTCTTAACTTAAAATTTTAAGATAATGAATTTATGAATATTTATTCTTATATAATATTTTACTTCTTTTATTTATAGTCAATATAAAATTTAGATTCACATTTTTCTAACCATTAATGTTTATCTTATTTGTTTTTTTCAATGTAACCGGATATAAATTAATGTGATGGATGGAAAATTTTTATTTTTCTAAATATTAAAATTATTTTCAAAGTAATCGTTAACATAATTTAGTTAAAAAAATTATATTTATTATTTAAAAATAAATAAATAAAAGTTAAAATATACTAAAGTTTCGGTATGAAAAAATCGTAGACTAATAACATAGTTAAAGCTAAAAAACTATTTATAAAGGTGCAACTCCTAAAGGAGATAAAAAGAAAATGGCTGCTAAAGAAGTTGAGATAAAATTTCTATAATTGAATATAAGGTATGAACACCAAGGAAGAGAAATGGTGTTGTAGCGTACTTTCTAAGCACTCTGACTTAAACTATAAGAAGATGTATTTGTCACTTTTTATTGTAAAACTTTAAATTCGTTAAAAATTTCATGTTTATTATAAATAAATCAATTTATAGTATGCAAATTAAGTGAATTTTGTTTTATAAATTGATTTTGTGATAAAGAAATGGGTATTTATGGTTGAGGCAAGTGAGAGTTGAAGTCAAATTAAAAGAAAAGTGAAGTATATTCAAAGGAAAAAGACATCTCAACTAAAAATTTGAACCCAAACCATTGGATTCTGAGTTCAAATTATTTTAAACAAAAAATTGGACCCTTTATTGTGGCTCACTTTCAATCTTTTTCTATTCACCACATTCAACCATCAAGCTTCCTTCCTTTCCAACTAAAAGAAGAAAATGGCTTCTGGTCCAGAAAATTTGGTGATTAAACAAAAAGTTTTTCATAACCTAAAGTTAAATACTAATTTCTCAACGTACTTTTATTTTTTTTAACAAATAATCTTTTATATATAAATAGATTATATTATAAACATTTATCATTTACAGCAACATACATGATAAATGTTTATTTTGAATTTTAATCTCACACATGTTAAAACACTGATACCAATATGATAAAAAAAAATGAAAACAAAATTGATATTATATATATATATATAGAGAGAGAGAGAGAGAGAGAGAATACATGTATATAAACACGTTAGAAAATAGGAAATATTGTAACAACTGTATTTAATAATTCGTTTCCGGTGGTCAAATTTATTTGATTTTTATTTAACTCCAAATATAATATTAACTATAAGAACATGTTTTTATAAACTTAGAGAAAATATTTTAAAATAAATGAAGATTTATATATTATTTTTTTAAAATATAAATAAAATAGATAAATGTTTATTCTTATTTTTTATATTATCACTCTGAAATTATATTATTTGTGATTTTTCTCTAAAAAATTAACTTTTTTATTTTATTTTCATATCTTTCTTTCTTTCCAGAATTTAACTAGAGGCCTGTCTAGACTGAGTTAAGTATATCAAGTTAAAGTATGATTCGTATATTATAAGTTTTATAGATTTTATATTCTTATATTTTCTTTTGGTTTATATCTAAGTCTAGGATAAAGTGAAAATTCACAACCTTAGTTGCAGAGTAGAAGAGTGATTGAGGTTGTTTTGGGTGTTTGAATGCTAGGTTTTTGGGGTTTTTTATTGACATTAAAGAAATTGAGTTCATAAAATGAATTGAAAATTATTACTAATAAATTTTCATGCTTTTTTAGTAACTCTAAAATTTAAAATAAGAGCATAACGAAAATCTTAAAATTAAATATTTATTTATTTTTTCAGATATAAATAGGTGACTAGATTTTGCAGTGAATAGATTGTGTAGAATCATGTAAAATTGTATCACTTCACCTTCTCAATATTTTAATTTCCCAAAATATTAATAATTTCAAGGTTTGATGCGAAATTAAATTACTTTTTCCAAAATTCGATAGACTTTTGTTTTAAAATTAAAACATAAATAAGTATAATCATCTGAACTTAATTTTGTTTTTCTTTTTTACGTGTCAAACTTATTTTAGAACGACATTTAAGTTATTTATGTTATTTTGACATGTTTTAACTTAGATGTCAATCTAAAATATCATTTACAAATATTATTGGGTTGAAAAGATAATATCAATTTATTTTTAAAGTTTAGAGATAAAAATATATTAAAATTTTAGACATGAACGAATTATAATTTTGCAGAACTAAATACACATTAAATTGTATTTTTAATTTATAATGTATAAAAAATTAAGGGTTAAATATAATTTAATTCTTTAACTTTAAAAAAACATTTTAATTAGTCATTATTTATAACTTTTCGTCCAATTTAGTTCTTAACTTTAAAAATATATAGATTTAAACATTTTAATTAAATTTTATTAAATTTATTTGACGTTTTAAACATGTCTCTTGGTTAATATTAAAACAAAAATATATTCGTATAAATAACTCAAATGTTATCGTCAAACGCGTACAAAATGTCAAATAAACTTAATAAAATTGAGGTAAAATAACTAAATTCATACTTTTTTCAATTGAGAGACTAAATTGGATAAAAGTCTTAACAAAAATTATTATTTTTTTCTGAAAATTAAAGAACAAAAAATGTATTTAACCCTTTAATTAAATGTAGATATTGAAACTATTTATTGGCTTGGACTCGTCAGTATTATAAAAGAATAATTTTTAAAATATTATAGGTATTATGAATTAGTCACTAAATTAATAATAAAAATATTTTTTTTCCTTAATTAAGAGGTCGAAAAGATGAACATTTTAAAAAAATAACACAAATTATTTCTTCGTTAATTATAATTTTCAAAGATCAAACTACAATAAAAGATATTATATAATTATCCTTTAAACAGAAAGAGTGTGCTTTTTAGAAGAGAACAACAAAATAAATGTTAGAAAAACATAATTTATTGGACATTCTTTTTGTTTGGACATTCTTTTTGTGAGGGATACATTTATGAAAGAACGAGGGAATCTTATATTTTAAGGTTGTGTTTAGAATGTAGAGTGATAATTTATTTATTTTAAAAATTTAATATTTGTTACACTATAATAAGTTATTTGGATAAATAATCAGAAAGGAGCTGAAATTTACAAATTTTTAGTAGATATTTCAAATGAATTAAAAAAAATCAAATATCATAAAAAATAAATCAATTTTAAAATTTTATTCATTTTTACTTTATTTTCAATGCGTTCATGAAGGTCGAGTTGGGTTCGTTTAGACTGAAAGCTTAATAGAATTAGTTTGGACTTAAAGATAAGTCAAGTTAGCTTAGATCGACAACTTAACATAGTTGGCCCAAACTGAAAATTAAATTAATTCGGCCTACACCAAGATTCAAGAGAGGTTGGCCCAAGCCAAATATTAAAACGGGTCAGTTTGAACAAATGGAGAGATGAGTCAATTTAGACTGAAAGTCAAATTAACTCACATAGGTCAAGCTAATTTGATATATGTTGAAATTTGAGTCAATTCGACAAGGTTAAACAAATTTGACTTAGTTCAAAACTCAAACCAAAAATTGAGATAAGTTGATAAAATTGAACATTGAGACAAGTGAATATGAATCAAAGGTCAAGTTGAATCGATTAAGCCAAAAATCAAAAGAAGAGAATATAAGACGTTAAATAAATAAGTTAACTCAAACTAAAAATACAAAAAATCAAACCAAATCTATTTAGACCAAAATTCAAGTTCAACGTATTAATAAATATAACTTGTTTAACTTTTTTTTTAAAAACAAAATAATGATGGCTTCTTATAAATTAATGTATTTATAGTTCTGCTTGTTTGAATATATTATATGGACAATTTTCTAATATGTACTAAATTTTGATTGATAGAGAAAGTATTATGAAGATCTTTAATGCGATTGGACTAATAAGAACTTTTATGACTATAAAAGCCTTATGCTTAGCATACGCTAAGTAATTCACACAAATATTGGAATTATAAGGTTGTTAAATTAAAAAAAAATGTACTTTAGTCAAAATAAAAGAAAATGTTTAAGTGTTGTTACATAGTTTTGAATATGGTAAATCAAAAGAGTTTAAAATAGGATTTTTTCCCCAAAATAATACTTTTTTAATTATTTTTATTTAAAATAGATTAGGAACATCATTTTTCCGAATTGATTTATTTGTTTTTTTTTCTGAAAGGAAGAGAAAAATATATTAAAAAAATTAAATTGTAAAAAATAATTTAAAACAAATAATTAAAAATATTGAATTTACATTTTAATTAATTTTAAAAATAAATAAAATATAGCTTACGATTTTTTTAAAATAATTTGAAATTAAATTTTTTATTGTTGATTTTTTGAAAAATAAAATATTATAATAAAAACTATCCCATGATTATTAATAATAACAAAAATGTTCTAAAATTTTAAGTTTTTCTTTTATTTTTCATTCATTCAAATTTAGTTTCAAATTACACTAAAAAAATATACATTATTTTTATTTTATTTTTTCTTTTAAATAATTAAAATTTAAACTCAATATTTTAATTAATTTTTTCAAGTTCTTCATCATAACTTTAATTTTTTAATTTTTCCTTCCCATTGTAGGAAAACAAAAAAAAAATCACAAAACTCTAAGCAGGTCCGTTTGGAGAATAACATTCCAATGGATCAATTTTAAAGAATTTTTCTTTAAAAATGTATTATTTTGGAGAATTTTACAGGTACGAAAGCTTTTTATAATATTAAAAAACCAAAATTAAACATTTAAAAAAAATATAATTTAATGAAAAAACTTAAAGGAACAAACTCTCCTTACATTTATAAAATTAGACCCGAACCCACCAAAACAACATAGTTAGGTTTTGGACCAATTGCAAGTCCTTTTCTTGTGTGTAGCACTTATGTTAGACCTAACTTGTCATTCCATTGGCACCAAAAAAATTATGAACCTCAAATGAAAAACAAAGTTGTACGAACGAGTTATCTGATGCAAAGTGGAACATTTCATTAACATGTTTTTCACATTTATAAATGTAATCTATCAAACGAAGACCAGCGAATCGTGTTTAAAAAACAAATAATTTAAATAACTTTTTAAATCTTTAGATTTCAACAGTTTTATTAAAACAATACAATAATCATAGGAAAAAAAATGATTAAGACAACCCTCTATGAATCAATATTAAATAAGTAATCTTCTTCACTGCAGACGTATTTTCACTTTATACAGATTAAATTCAAATCTCAGTTTAATTGAGATTGAAAAACTCTTGGCCATTTTATTTTCAGCATGGGAAGTTTCAGGGAAGCAATTGTTTATGTAGGAATGCAGAACTTCAACACAAAAACTGTTCCAAAAACTGAAGATAAAATAGAAGAGAAAAACAGTGGACAATGACTGGGAAAAGGGTCAATTACTCATCCATATACAACAAGTGGAAACTGTTTTATCTCAAAATTTTCTTTACACTAATTTAGTACAATGAAACCACTCAAACTGCAATGGCTTCTACTAGATGTAAGTCCTAGAATGAAATGTGCGTATAAACAAAAACGAAAAAAAAAAGGACTTTTTTAGTGGTCTGTGCTATGCATATACAAAATTACAGATCCCTTCTGCATAATGGGCAAGAACCATGTCTGAAGAGCCACTTATCTATGCAAGGAAGGTGAAACATGTGATGGCAATGAGGTAAGCTTCTTACTGTTTCTCCAAGCTGAAAATCCTGCATAGGCACAAATTTAGAAATGTTTACAACATAATCAACAATCATGGAAACCTTTAATTCAAGGTCAGCAACTGATACTGACAAGGGAAAGTGTAAAAACTAACCTGCAGGCAAACTGAACAAGAAACTCTATCACCGGATGCATCAAAATTGTTGTCTGTTGTAATTTTTATTTTTGGGATTTTTTCAACCAAATCTCCAGATAAACCTTTGGCACCACCGGTGTCAAAGATGTTTTGAACCTCATCAAAGCTGGTTTCAACAGCACCCATCTGATAAGAAAGAACAGAGGTGTCAGCAATCAGCAAGAAGAGAAGTTCATAAGCAAATCTCAATCTCATTACTGCAATAAGTGCATGTTTGGATTAAGGTTTACAAACTCAAGTTTTATTGGATTTCATTTAGCTCGCTTAGTTTGCAGAAACAACCTTGATATTGTTCCTTTCAATTGAAAAACTTAGTTTCAGACTAATTATAACCAAACCGAGTGTATGATTCAAAGGCAAAATTGGAAGTGACCAAATGGTGAATCAATCATAGCCTGGTTCCTTTAGGCACAGAAAATTACCTGATTTTGAACAGCACTCAACATGGCTGGACCTATCCTCTCACGCACAAGTCTCCCACTCAGCAAGCTGGCGATAACATCAATCTGCATAGCTCAAAAAGATCAGGCTACGCCACATGCAATTCTAAATTCTAAATGATAAACAATTAAGCACAAAGGTTTTTGTGTTGTTCACATAATAAAAGGTTAGCATTATAGGATTATGCAAACTTATGAAGGAGAGCACCGAAAATCCATTTGAAAAAAAAGGCATCAAAGTTGTATTTAAAATATGTACTTCAACAAGGCCTTGAAAGCTGAGTAAACTCACCAAATATAACACGCAACCAATTCCAGATTCATCAGATTGCCAAAGAACAAGAGAAGATTCAAACACTTCAATGGAAAAAACAGCTCCTGATATGGCTCCAACAGCAGCCCCTCGAATGAAGCCACTCTCAGTTTCTTGTCCTATCAAAGCACCAGTCAAGGCCCCTAACAAAGTGCCCACTGCAGATAAAACAACCCATCAAAAACTCGTTCCACCTTAAACCATATCACACGGTGCATATATGTATGAAAAAACATTAACCACACAACACCCAAATTTGTATGTCTTTGAAGATGAAAATAACAAAACAAGACAACACAAGCAAAACAATCCAACCAAGAAATGGCGCACCCCCACCCCATGTTTCAAGTTCCAATTTTTTAAACATTTCCGTCTCAATCGAAAGCCCCCAACATCACACAACAGCAGACAATGACAACAATCCACCCAAAAAGATTAAAAACACGACAAGAAAGGCAAAACCCATGATGATAGAGGGAAAACAGAGGCAGATCAAGAGTTTGGATTAGATTATAAAATGTAACGAAAGGAGAATGGAAATCAACGGAAGAGAAAGAAGAAGCGAACCTAATGCAAAGCAGAAGGTCAAGATCGCAGAGAAGATGTTCCCAATGACGGCAGAGACGGCGAGGGTACCAAGCTGCTTAACCCTCTCGACGAGATTCCCGAGCGAAGATGAACGCAAAGGACAGGGATTTGGCACAAACTCCATCTGGGTGTCTCAGAAAATTGAAGGGATTGGAGACAAATTGAAACCCACAAAGAAAAAAGAAGAAGAAGCAAAAGGGTAGGGTCTGATGTCACCAGATTTGGGTTTAAGGAGAAGTTAAATTAATATAATATATATGTTAACATTTACAACATCAACAATAATAACGATAGGAATAAAAGACCCGCTCTTGTGCAATGCTTAGTCTATAAGCATGAGAGAAGATTGAGAGAAGATTGAAAGAAGGTGCAATCAACCAACTCGCATTTAAAACTTGGGTGCCTTTAAAGCGATCCTTTCCCTCTCTTTATATCTTTATGGCTAATTTTTGTTGAGCGAAGAAAACATTTTGGGCTTAATCTAAATTAAATGTAAAACGAAAGGAAAAAAAATCGCTTTCAGATGACACGGGACGGTGATAAAAGAGAAGAGCGTGGCAAACCAACCACGAAGAGTCACGAGAATTTAGTTTGGTTTTTTGATTTTTCCATCACTCGTTTTTGTTTCGGGTCAGAGCGCGGTTTGAAGCTTAGACTTGTTGGAGTTGGAGGCTTTGATTGGCTACGGTTTTCTCTGCAACTTGTACGACCGCACTGCTTATTTTTCACATTTTTCAATATCACATTTAATAGTTAATAATGGGTGTTAGTTATTGTTATTTTATTTGTCTGGTCCCTCTCTTCTCAAAATATCTTTGGGTTGGGTCCAGTGGGTGTGTAGCACCAGACTTTGCTGCGAATGGCTTTGGGATAATGTAAGATATGTCATCCCTCTCTTTCTCTCTCACATAATATTATTGTACTTCTGTGAATAGATGAAAGGCAAGAGATAAAAAAATGGTAAATCATAATAAATAAATAAAAAACATAAACTCACAATGAAGATATTTTGTGAGTAATTTTAAATATGGTAGGTGATATCATAGTTATTGGTCAGGAAATGACACGTAAAACAAACATCTTTTAAATAGATTTTATTCACATTTTGATTTTACAAAGCAGAATTAAATATTTAAAATTTATTATGTGTACAAAATAAAGTCGATTTACATTATAAACGTAAGAAAAAACTTCATCTCGTAAATCAATGTTATGGATTGAGTTATTAGGTTTAAATTTTACTTCTTAATATAATATTATGTTTTTCGATACATTTACGTTTAGATCAAACACAGTTTAAATATTTTTTCTTTCCTTTATTTATTAAAATATTTTTGACAAATCTTTACATTCCAAAATAGACAATATCTCAGGAACACATTGATTTTTACCAACATATCCCATCTTGTAAATTAATTTGGTAAAATTGAGTTTAAGTTTAATTCATTTGTGCACAATTTTACTTTGAAGGTAAAAATTGTCTCTATGTATTAAAATTGGTATTAAATTTAGTTATCTCGATTTGTTTTTTTTCTTTTAGATAATTGATCACCTTTTCTTTGATTTGATTTTTTTTTATCGGTAACAGAACGTTAATTGAGTTAGATGTGAGAATAACTTGTGTAGACTTGCAGTGTATATTTTTGGATGTTGTTGTTTTTGTTTGGGAGCTTGATGATGGTTGGTGTAGTTAGTATAAGAAAATGAGCATCAGAAATAAAAGTTCCAGGACTAATTACTCTGTCCCACATGAGTTGGTGCTACCAGATTGACAATATATACAGTAGTCTTAACAACCTAATACACAGAATCTGTAAACCAGATTTCAAGTAATAATGGATTCCTTAGGGTACAACTTAACTCATAATTTCATTTTTAATGATATCAGCTAATAAATGCAGCACTATTCAGTGAACTACAATGGCCTCATCCTCTCTCTTAACAGTAGATTACTCTTTTACACACACACAAAAATATATATATCTTAAAATATATATATATATATATATATATATATATATATTGTATTTAATTTTAATTTTATCTAGTGCTTACAAGCAGTCATCCATAATTTTTGTTTAGACAATAATATTTTAACTATTAAATTTTAATAATTTTCTCTCACAACTTGAGTTGTTATCTTTTAAAAAATTTTGAAATATAAGAAAATAAAAAAATGAAAAAATGGATAACTACTTAAAAATGACAACTCATATTATAAAAAAAAAATTCAAAATTAAGTTATTAAAAAAATATTTTTCTTTTTTTTTATCTAATTAGTTTGACCTTGGTTTCGAGTAAATACATCAATTTATTTTCTCAAAATAAACAAGTGATTAAATTCTCATGAGTTGCAATGTAAGTGTAGTGTTTCATAACAATTTTTTACAAATTATTGATACATCAAATTTGAAGGCAAAATCAGATATATACACAGACACGAGCAAAAATGTAGTATAAATTACATATTTGGAATAGATAGATCTAAATTATGTTTAAATACATTATTATATTATCATATAAGTACAAAATTAAGTCTAGGAATAAACATTAGCAAGTTGAGTGACATATAATAAAGAAATTATTCACCTAACATTGAATTAACTTTAAAGCGTTGAATTGGGGTGACATTAATTCGTTAAGTAAATTAGATTCATATTTCATTTCATTGATATTGTGTTTCTCTAAATAAATTTCTCTTGAAAACCTCTCATTGTATGTTTTTCACTAATTATATATATTACCTTTTACTCATGCATGATAATACCTAGTAAAAATTATTTCTTCCTTCAAATTACAAAACTTAGTAGAAAGAAACAGATATTGAAAAATCAACTATCAATTATTGAGTGGTTAAAACAAGCTTTTCTTTTGCATGCACGTGATTCCTATATATACATGTATCTCCAAATTACTAAGTATCATGTTATTTATTACATGCTTGTTGCTTAAGGCATCATTAAAGTCTAAAACAAGTGCACCTAATGTTGGAAGCGAGGGTTTTCTATACACTAATTTTAATTTTCCCGAACGAACACGACTACAATAGTGGGAAGTTGCAACGTCAGTTTCTATATTGCCAATTCCCGTAAACTTAGGTTGCATACTCTTGAGTGACCCAATTTCTAGATTTTGCGAAAAAAACAGCAAATAATACATTACTATTTACGAATGTTCTTCCTAACTTTTTTTCGAGAGGCTCCCGGAAGATAAAATATATAAATTACTTAGTCTTTGCATGCTGATATTGACCAAACATGCATGCATCCATCTCTTGAACAAATCTTCGTGCTACTCCTACAACTTTCTAGATTTCTGGTGTCATCAAATCTAATGTTTTGTCTATGGTGCAATTTCTATCCTTTTCTTTCCACAGCACAGTGACACAGTTAGTAGAATCCATAGTGTATTAGGTCAACTAAAGAATTTTTTTTATACTATACTATGAATTAGTCTTATCTTTAGTCTTATCTTGACTGTGAACTTTAAGTCTAACTCAATCCCATAAAACCGGCTTGTAAGGTGAGGTTTGCACCTCACTTATATATTATGAATTTGCCTTATCTCTAAACGATGTGGGACTTCCAACGTCATATATATTTTTCTTATGTAAAATATCTAAGAAAGTCTAATTTAAGTTTAATCTAAGATGTCAAGAAAAAGTAATGTTACGTTTATTTTAGGTTCCACTCCATCTCACTTTAACAAAAAGGTTATTTAACTTAGATTTCATGAATGAATGTTCTAGAGGAGAACTAAGGGGTTGAAAGAAAAAGCTTACTCTAGAGGAGAAAATGAGGTACTCATTAAATTTGTGGTGAAAGTTTGACCACGTACATTATGAGTTGCATTGGTTGCCATCTTCGACTTGTGCACATATTGAAGAATCAATGAGTCCTAAAGAGCGCACTGGTTGAAGCCAGAGAAGTTGACAAGATCAAAAACATTAATTATTAAATTAAGCATTTATCATTATATCAAAAACCAAATTCATAATCAATTGTTAGGCTGTATTTTGTTTTGGGTTAGTACGTTTTTTGTTCCTCAAGTTTCAGTGAATTTTGGAATTAGTCTATCTTCGAAAATTTATATTAATTTAGTTCTTCATCTTTATAAATGCGTGAATTTAGTCCTTCTTACCAATTTTTGTTAAGTTTATTTGACATTTTAAATGCATTTTATGATAATATTTGAGTTAAAATTGAAGCGAAAATATGTCAAACGGTATAAACAATTCAAATACTATTATGAAATACGCTTGAAACGTCAGATAAACTCAATAAAATTTTGTTAAAATCACTAAATTCATGCATTTTTAAATATCAAGGACTACATTGATATAAAGTTTCGAATATGGACTAATTCTAAATTTTACTGAAACTTAAGAGACAAAAACATATTTAACCCATTTTTTGTAAGTGTAGCACATTTGATTGTAATTCGTCTTATTTCATTTTTGTTACGGACCACTTTCACATTAATTAAGAAACTAATTTTTTTCTTTTTGGCTAAGTTCCACTTTTTTTCTTTTTCGTTAAGTTTTTAGAAAACGAACTACCATCCAAAGTACGAAGAATTTCCACTCCCATGTGCTACAACATGAACAATTCTACATCAATCAAAAGTCATAAAGACACTTATTGCAATTAACAACAAATATTTTCATTTAGTTTTTGCATAATTCAATTTTACTGTGGACACGAGAAGAATAGAAAAAAAAAACGAATGATTGTTTGGCTAACTTTTAGTTTTTTTATTTTCATGAAATGTGTTGGATAGAGGATATGTATGCTCCTCTTCAAGTAAGTTATTACGGTTAGAAGAAATCGTGGGAACGTGATTAAATGGGATGAAACATTCAAACATAGAAATGAGGAAGACAATTAATGAAAAAACAAAAAAAGTAGACCAGAGATTCTCTTCATACACCAGTTAAATGGGATGAAAATGAAAATTTTGAAATTCAAAGTTGTTGTCGAAAATGCCGATCTTTCCGCGTGTGGAGAAGAAAATACATAACAAAATTATAAAAACATAAATTCTATATTATTAATAGAGACTTTTTTGTTCTACATATTTTTTCTTCTTCTTTGAAGTAATTATTTTTTTAAATTTCATAATAGAAAAATACACGATAAAATAATTATCTATAATAAGATTATAAAAAATATTTATTTTATAATTATTTTTTTGGTGAAAACTATATTATGTTTTGATAATATTTTCTATTGTAAATATTATAATTTATTTTATAGTTTAATAATTTTTTATTTCAATAATTATTATATTGATAAGTATTTTATTGTAATGGAAAAAGGTGGACATTAATAAATGTAAACGTAGTACATGTGATTGCACCGGTATCCGTGACGTTTAGTATTGCCTATATTTGTGGTTTATTTAATTAAATTAGTTATCTCATATTTTCCGATTTTCACCTCCACTTTATTCATCTTCTTGTTATCTATTCTCATCTTTTTATTTTATACATCTTATGTTTTTTTATTTATTTAATTTTGTAGCCTCTATATATTTAGATACTTATAACTATGTAGAGTTAAGGTAAACTAATTTTTTGAGTTAAGGTAAACTATTTTTTTTTTTAAAACAGTTGTAGACTTATTCAAATCTTATCTTAATGAAATTTATTATTTCATTTGTTATTGAATTGTTATAAGACTATTATTAATATTTAATTTTATATTTGAGATATATGTGACTCAAGATGTGATGTGGTGACAATTAATTATAAATAAGACAAAATTATAATATATTAATAAATATAAATTTTATTTTATGAAATTGAATTAAAATTAAACTTTACATATACATATATAGATAATGTTGTGAAAAAAAAATCTTTTATATATAATAATAGATAATTATTTATAACACTTGAATTAAATTATAAAGGAAAATTACTTTTTTAAAACAAAAACAAACTATACTTAAATACTTTTAAAATAAAGGGATGAAATTATATCAGTAATAAAATGTAAAATAAGAAAAAAATTAAAAATTTAATATATATATATATATATATATATATTTAAATTTAAGAATGTAAAAGTTATAATAACTTTTAATATGCTTATTAAACAAATTATGGATGACAAGATGAATTTGTCATATGAATCGACTCACATGTTTGTCTGAAAAACGTGGAGTTGACTGAGATATTGAATACGTTAGCCCATAAGAGCTCAACCTGCATAACTTGCAATCCGCACAAACCAGAGGCTGGTGTAGTGGACTTAAAAAAATAAGAAATTGCATTTGTGTAGGTTGGTTACTCTCCTTCTAGACTTTTGCATGAATGTGCTAAAATTTGAAAAATTCATCATGCATGTCAAAGTATGAATATGGATACAATGAGAATGTTGGGTTATCTATTATCATTCAACTCCCTATAGTAATTGCTTAATGTTGCAAACTTGTTAAAAAATTTCAATTTGTTGAACATTGAAAGTTTTACCATAAAAAAATAAAAATAAAAAAAGACAAATCAGCCCACGAATCATAACATATGTGAGACAAACTAAACTTTTGAGTCTTCATTCTCAAAACGGAAAAAACCTAAATGGATCGGATAAACCTACGTTACCAACCCTAAGAAAAGAAAAGTGAGTTCAAAAAATTAGGCATTGATTTGTAAATAATTTTATAATGTAAGATCTAAATAAACATTGAAAGAGAATAAAATCTCACAAAAATATCAATTTTATTCCCATCAATTTAACAAAATTATAAGAGCTCTAACATTTTCTATTTGTATATATCATATCATTGATTACGATAAATTAGTCAATGGGTAAAATAGAAGATTTTAAGTAGAAAATGTAAATTTTAGATTAAGACCATGTGTGAAAGGATACGCTAACGAAAGAAAAAAAAAACGAGTAATTCCTAAACACTCTTAAAATGAAAATTATGATTTTGTTGGCAGGGTTTTGTACTTATAGGCATCTAATGCAGTTAAAATTAACCTTGAAAATATACATTTTTTTTTATAATTCTCGTAGAAATATTATTCATTATTTCTATTTCTGTATAACATTTCACTCTCTGAATGTATATCTATGGTAGGTAAATCTTATTATTTTGCCAGATGTCATCATCTTTGATCATTGTTCATTGGCATCATTATTGTTAATTTCTTATTGGCCCAATATCTTGATCAACTTATTCTTGAGGTTTAGTATGGACTATATTTTTGGTTTATTAAATTTAAAATAGTTGTCTCATATTTTCCCAATTTCACCTTCACTTTAATTACATGTTTCTTGTTATATATTCTCATTTTTCTTTATTTCATAAATTCAGTGATTATTTCCTCTATTATGCAACTTATATGGTCTATTTAGATATTTGTATGTTTTGTAAAATTAAGTCTAATTTAAAGTTTGTTTTTTAAAATAGTATCATACTCATTCAAATCTTATTATTATCATTAAAATTTGTTGTTTGTTTATTATTTATTTCACCTGGTTATTCGGTTTGGTTTTTAACCATCATTAATATTTAGTTTTAATTGATAAATATAAACTCATCTACAAACTAATTTTGTAGAATTGAATTAAAATTAAAATTTATTTATTAAAAATATAAAAGTAATAGCAAGCCTAAAGTTATAAGAATTCAAGGTTATCAAATGTACAATTCCAAATGCAAAGTTATGCTTTTATATATGATAATTCATAGACATTTAATAGATGACTCGTATTCACTGAACATGAATAAAGATACATTTTTATTTGACTTTGTTAAGTTTTCTTCCTTGCACGCATGTGACTGTGTGTGTTTTCTTGTATACAAATTCATCATATTTATCTAGTACTATGGTGTTGTATTTTAGTTGTTGTCGTTTCATATTTTGTATAATATTTCTTGTACGTATATTTGTTGCATTGTGGAGTCACTTTCTCCGTATGTTTGATTTCTTTTTCCTAGAGGAGCCAAATTTTCAGCAATAGTTTATTAACAAATTTTACTTCTAAAAAAAAAAGAACATTTCGAGTTTGAAAGCAACAATACAATAATTAATTTGTGTATTTTCATGAAAATCTCAACTTAAATCTAACTTCATGATTAAATTTTGTTAGTGATCGGATTTTTAAATTAAATTTAATAATACTTCTAATTATTCTTGTTATTATCTCGAGTTTAATTTAATTTTAATCTTTAAATTTTACATTACTTGTGATGATTTTCATTTTTTTGACATCTTTTTTAAGTTACTTAAGTATCCTTATTTATAAATTAAACAATTTTGGTTCATATATTTTATTTCTAGATTATTTTACGCACAACTAACTATATTTATGATTAAATACATTTTTCACGTTCTAACTTTTTCAGTTAATTAATATTATTTTTAACTTTTTAATTAAAGACTAGTTTCACCTTCGGAAATTGTTACATTAAACAAGAAAAACAAAGGCATGGATTAGGAACCCAACCCTTAGTTAGGGCATGTGAGGAAGGAAAAATAGTAGTTTATGAACACTTCTTATGATAACCAAAACGACTATCATATATGTTAATAAAGGTATTCTTACCATCGTGATGAATTTTGATATAATTTAAGAGAGTATTTTATTTATTTAATAATTTAACAAAATAACATTTATTTTTAACGTTTTTCATTTATACATTCATATGTTTTTTTATGATATCTTAATTCAGAGATTATATTCCTTTTATGCGCAAATCTTAACCCACAAAACACAATTAATCGTTAATTATGAGCTATAGGATAATATATGGAAAAAAATGTTAAATGTCACAATATACTCAAAATAATGCCACACGATAGAGCATTTACTATTGCATTAAATTTCGCAAACATATTGTATGATTAGTTTAGAAAGTCCTTAATTAGAATTCAAATATAGTGAGACATAGTCCACACCCATACAAAAGAATCATTTGTAACTTAATAGACATATTTTAATTAATTTTAACCGAAAATTCTTCAGCTATGATTAACAACTATAATTAATATGTAACTGAAATAATTATCAATATAGATTTTTCATAAAACAAAATTGGTCCTTTTCTGTAATGTTGTTTTAATCATTAACGGAACATTGTACAGGTGGCACGGTTTGTATTAGGGTGTGTTACGTGTAATGTACAGGTGGCTAATTAACGTTAAGTTTTCAATTTAGGAGAAATTTTGCAATTAGAAAAAATTTATTTTTCACGTCTAGAAAAAAAGTATGAATCATTATCTTGAAGAAAAAAAACACCATAATTTATCTTCACAAGAATAACTATTATTTAAATAATATAAGAGATGAATAAATTTATATATATATATATATATATATATATATATATATATATATATA
>Ga0099823_1000729_pt1 | contig 23918 bp, 10 predicted proteins | sample CowpearedBW_FD_76831 | JGI IMG/M metagenome (GOLD analysis project Ga0099823, IMG submission 76831) | Root nodule microbial communities of legume samples collected from California, USA - Cow pea red BW | ecosystem: Host-associated > Plants > Roots > Nodule | place: USA: California | collected...
ACGTTTTAACAAAAAAGGGGACCAATTTGAGACTTTTAAAAATTTGGGTACCATTTTGAGATTTTGACTCCAAAATAGGGACCAAAGGCATAATTAAACCTAAATATAATTATATTATTAATTGTTATTATTATTCCCGTAGTTACGGGGTTCTTTTCCTATAGTCAATGCAGTGTTCATTGTTTTAAAAGATTCAAAAAGATGTACATAAATTTGGTACATAAATCTAGTGCACGTGGGCCATTGGTGCGAAACTTAAGCCACCAAAAGTGACCATCATCCACAGTGAACCACTGTTGCGCATAACGTCGACGTGAACCACTGTTTTGCGACAAAAACGACGTTCACTGCTGCTGTGCATAACGCAGACCGTCACCACGCAGATCGAGCACCGTCGTGATGTAGTGTCAAACATTTCTCGTGAAAGAGAAAATGTAAATGGTTGGTGGTCAAACGGGAGAAACCTGGCTTTGATTTGGGGCTTTGAAACGTGATGCACAATGATTTGGGGCTTTGATTTCGAATATTGATTTATCCAAAAAACAATTGATATTGATATATTAGGTTTTGATAAACAATAAAAAATCTCTCGAGCACAGATCGTGAAATTCCAGAAAGGGGATTTTACTCCTAATTAGGATTCCAAATTTGGTGCTTTGATAATATTAATTAAACCACATCAGACCAATAATTAATAAAAAATTAAACTCCTTAATCAAATTTTGAATGCAATCAAAAGTTAAGGTCTTCCGTAAGAATGAACGATTATGAAAATTATGACACACTTTCCAAAAGAATAATTATATTTTGTATCTTATAGGCTCTTATACCAATTGATAGAAATAAAACATGTATAAGATACAATAATACAATATATTCAAGTATGAGTTAAAAATTGTGTACCTGGAATGAATGAAGGATTCACGGAAGCACGTAATATGAGATGCTACTGTTCTCTTTCTAATAGGTATTCTCAAAAGTAAGAGTGTTTTACGTTGTTACTTCAAAACTGACTAATGGGCATCAGTTTTATAACCCCTCAGCAGAGACCATGGACCTCTCAAAATGTATTTGATTATTCAAGCCTATCACAAACTATTTATTAAACAATCCAATCCCAATCAGAATACCCAAAATTATATATATTACCCATACAATAATTAATATTAACAAATAACTTAATTTATTATTAATGCTAATCTATAATAATAATAACATAGAGAATAATAATTTTATATAATAAAATTATATAAAATATAACACTAATTCCTTCTACCATTTGAAATGTAGACACTAAGACACATGCACAACGCATGACATGTGAGAATAAAATATGTATTGACTAATGTATCAAATTGAACTACTAAAGTAATATTCAAGAAGAAAACAAGTTAAGGAGAAGAATAAGTAGATAAAAAATCACATAGAGAGAAAACAAAAGATAGAAATTAAGATAATAGAGATAGCTAACCATTATTTTTTTTCCTAAAAAAATATGATTTATTTAATTTTTTAGCTCATTAAATATCATTTTAAGTACCAATAGAAACTAATAGTCACCCACAATGTTTTAATTAAAATTTCTGCTCAAACATATTTTTTTCAATCAATTTAATAAAGATATATTAGCACCGAAAAAAGTTAGGGACAATTGGATATACATGTCAACACATGAACAAATACACATGGGTCAATATATGAAAACAAGTGTCAAAACGTCGACACACACGTGTCAACACGGCGACACACACATGTGATCATGTGTCAACACGTGACAACGCGTGTGGCAACACTATTTGTCACAAAATCAAATCTTTAGGTTGTTTGGTGATAAGGAGTACGTCAATTATTTTTAATGTTTAGGAATAAAATTATATCAAAATTTTGAACATAAACAAAATTCAATTTCATATCATAATTTTTTATTTAAAAATACAGTTAACTCATTTTTTTTATTGTATAATCTAAAATCTATTTTTAAATTTGAAATATATTTTGAATTGTCCAACATGGATCATATAATTTGTAAACGCATTATATTTTACTGTCCAAAATGTATTTTTATTTTGCATATTTTAAGATGCATTTCTAAATTTAAAACTATATTTTAAATTATGTAATAATAATATAATTACACAATTTAAAATGTATTCTTAGTTGTATAATTCAAAACATGTTTCTAAAATGTGTAATTCAAAAATTTGATTTATGAATAAGTTAAACTTTTTAAATAATTTATAAAGAAGAAACCACGAAGAGGAGTGAAAAAAATATCATTAAATAAACAATCGAAATATTTGATTAAACTAACTTATAAGTTAACTTGTTTATATACATAGTAATACACTAGTGAAGGTTCCACTTTTTTCTTATAATAATAAAAAATAAAAAATTAATTACTATAATAAATATTAAAAGTATTATTAAATAAATAAATAATATGTCCATAAAAGATCAATCAATTTGATTAATTTTTATAATTTGTTACAATATTGTTGTCGATAATTTTTTTATGCATGGTAAAACAAATAAAATAAGTTTAATCGAGTTTAAAGACAAAAAAGAAATAAAGAAATGTACGTAAAAGACATTTACAAAACATATAGAGTAAAACTATAAGGAGTTTGTCTGTAAAAAAAAAGTTACAAAAAAATAATATCCTTTATTAACTATATTGTTTTAGCATAATTTCTCCCAATGATGATCTAAACAACATGATTAATTTAGATGTTATACATAAAAATTCGTTCAAACTTTATAATTACTACTTAATTTAGTGCGCATGTAACTAGATATTCTGCATTCAAAATTCAAAATTTGATGTAGATAAATAAATTCGTTCAAACTTTATAATTACTACTTAATCTCCTTCCTCAACCATGAATGATATATTTCATTAATTTGTACATACTCCTACTTTTTATGGAAAGTTAGTACTTAATAAGTTATCCTGAAAGAATCAGTTTCTATGTTATAAATTAAAAAATACAAATAAAATAGTAAAAGTACTGATAAATTTTAGTTTAAGAATAACTACACAAATAATGAAGACTATTTAATGGTAACATGTGTAACATACGAAGACCTTCCGACATATAACTAAATAAAAGAAGTTAACTAAATTCAGGAAATATGGTACCAATGTAATGAGTAATAATCTTTAATTTTCTCTCTCTCGTTATTTATTAATACAAAACACAAAATATTATACTCATAATATTTATTAAGGATAACACAGAATTTATAGAAATTAGAAAAGGTCTTTATAAGAGCAAGATATATATATATTTTTTTTTTTTTTAAATGTGTTATTAATAGATTGTAGTTTTATCCATTTTCTTACATTATTAATTGATTATTTTCACTTTTGAAGAGTAGAATTGGGCCAGCGCTGTGGTGGAGGTCCAAACCCCTTTTGGGTCCATAAATTGGTTCAACCCTACACTTTTACCACCTACGCTGCTCTGCTCTCTCCTCATCGGAAGTATCGTGTTTCTCACCTTCAGCCTCGTCCGCAAGAAGAACGGTTCGATTGGGTCCTCTAGCCGTTCCTTCTCTGTTTCTGGTATGACATTCATCGAATTATTCTTGTCTTTCTGAATTTACACTTCTAGCATGCCTCTATTTGATTTGAGTGACCAACTGTACAATTAGGGTTTTGACTTTGATTCCTTCGGTAGGTTTTGGATTCTTTTTATTTATTTTTCATGACGTACACAACATGGGTTGTTGTGGGCATATTTCTGAGGTCTTTGCTCAATAGTTAGGTTTTAATCTTACGATTTTCTCTCACTTTTTTTTAGTCGTTTGTTCGAGTTATCTTTAAGGGAGTTAGCATACTCCAAACTACCTGATTTGATTGCTAAGGTTGTTATTCACTGGGGGTGAAAATCTTTAGAAGTGGTTCAAGAACCTGGTTAGCGGTTTCTTCGTTGTAACTTCTGAGGGTTGCCATAATAATTCAAACAAACAGTGTTCCTCTGTAAATGGTTGTGTACATAAGCGTGTGTTTCAGACAGGGAGGGTAGAGAATTGTAGTCCCACTACACATTCAGGACAATTAAGTTGATTTAACTAGTATATACCATTACAATAAGAGGTCATGTTGCGAATTTTTGCCAGGGATGATTTTTCAATGCTGTTAAAAAGAGAGCTGAGTAAGGTTTAAGTCTATGTCGATCTTAATTTGATCTCATGACATCAATGCTTTCTTTATGATAGATGACAAGCGCTTGGACAAATATGAGCTTTGCACTCAAACATAGGGATATAGAAAGGGAATGGGAGAATCGGGGTGGAGTTATGGTTATTTTTTTAAAATTATTGGAGATTCTTGCTCACTCAGAAGATGTATGCCTGCTAAAATACTGGAAAGGATGAGAAGATCCAATTTAGTTTCAATATTGTTATAGCTTTGGAGCATCTTGGAGCAAATGAGCAATGGAGCTTGTGGAGCACGGCTCACCTCAAGGATTGCTCTCTTGGTTTGCTTCATAGTTTTGGTTTTATTTATTTTTTGTGTAATCATTGGAGTAATGATGATGATAAGTAGAAATGTTAGGTTTTTGCCTAGGCTTTAAAAAAGCTAGAGACGTCCTCCACTTTGCTGATGAGCTTCAAATTTTGTTTGTAGACAAGCAGACTGCATAACTATCAAACATGAGTGGCCGGTTTTCTCGCACAATTTATGTCGGAAACCTGCCTTCTGACATAAGAGAGTCAGAAATTGAAGATCTCTTCTACAAGGTTAGATTTTTACTTTTCTTGTGCAATATACTAGTTGCATCCTGTAGATTATATTTTGTGCATGTTCAGTTTGTTTGGTCCTCCTGAATATTTCTACATATAATTTAAGTTGACCCATTATCTGGAATTCTCTCCCAGTTCTTTTGAAGAATTTGAAATGTGAGTTTCCTTACTAGAACCATTTTTATTCGCATACTCATTTTAAAAAAAGTGAAATCAATTTAGAGATTATTTTAACTGATGAATAGCCATTATGGAATACTACTCTTATGATGACTTTTGAACAAGGAAAAATGATGTTTGACCAGCATATTTGTATATTTTCTTGTTATGGACCTTGTTTACCTTTGATAGTTTATATTTACTAAATCTGCTTTACACTTGCGTCCTTCATTTGTAGCAATTACATGTTTAGTTCATTTTAATATAATTCACAGTTAAGTTCTTATAAGTGGAGTTGATAGTTGTGTACTAATGTAGCTGTGTTGCAATGTTATTCTCACTACAGTATGGTCGTATAATGGATATTGAATTGAAGATTCCTCCCCGCCCTCCATGTTATTGTTTTGTTGAGGTATTTTTCTTTTCTATATTTAGTACTAGTTGAGGTATTTATCCTCCTGTCTATGTGTTTTTTTTTTCTTATACCATTTGATCATTTATTGTTTGTTGGGTTGCTAGTTTGATAATGCTCGAGATGCTGAAGATGCAATTCGAGGTAGAGATGGATACAACTTTGACGGTTGTCGGTTAAGGGTAAGGAGCTGTTCCAACTTTTGGTTTCTGAGGTAAATTCCTCTATAATGTTATGTCTCATATGTTCTGGTTGCAGGTGGAGCTTGCTCATGGAGGTAGAGGGCCATCGTCAAGTGATCGACGGGGATATGGAGGAAGTGGTGGGGGTGGAGGAGCTGGTGGCGGTCGTTTTGGCATCTCACGCCATTCTGAATTTCGAGGTATGCCCATTGTGCTTTTGGTGTAATCTTGTTTTTTATAGTGAAGGATAGGGAGCATTGCTACTTATTTTTCTCCAGACTGCACATTCGTCCATTTAGTTATCCTTTGTTTGTTTGTGTATCTTTTTTAATTATATTAATTTTTCAGTCTTTATGCTTAAATGTTGGTGCCAAGTTTTATGGATTTTTCATTTTGAGAAACATTTTTTGTTTGCCTTCTCTTTGATTTTTTATGGTTCATAATTTATATGAAATAGTTGTTTAATACGTATTCATAAATCAACTGTAGTTGAACTTTTCATATTTTGCACACAGCATTTTGGTAAGTTTTTATTTCGTCTGCAGTTATTGTTCGTGGACTCCCATCTTCTGCATCCTGGCAAGATTTGAAGGTATCATAATCTTAATGCTTGTAAACTTTACGACTCAAATTGTTCCCACCTCACAATGTTATGATATTCGGTTTCAGGATCATATGCGAAAAGCTGGGGATGTTTGTTTTGCTGAGGTTTCTCGTGATAGTGAAGGTACACCTTCATTTCGGTTTTTGTTTTGCTAAATTACTGATTACATTGATACAGTTATAAGTAATATTTGTTTGTTTTAGCACCTGCTATCTTCATCTTCTTTATGAAAATTAAAATATATTATAAGATCCCAGGGGTTTGAATGTCACAATCTTGAACGTTAATGCGATGTGGGGTCTAATGTTTTAAATTAATATGATTGAAGAAATGAAGCATTGTAAAATGGACATGAAACTCTTAATTAGGCAAGGACATCCAAATTTGTTGTTTTATGTCTTCTACGGGTTTGCTTTATAATGGTGCCAGAGGGCATGCGGGAAAATATAACATATTTCCACTATTAACTTGCAACACGTTCTAATCAGTATATGTATCTTTGTATTATTTTTTGAATTATTATTAGTTTGGAGTCCACAATTCATAGGCTGAGTAATGTTAAATGTGCCATTGCGCAATTGTGATGTTCACTGCCTCCAAGGTTAACAAAGAGCCCAGTGAGTGCTTTAAATAGTGGGAATCTTGACCTAAACAATCATTCAGGATATAAATTTTACCCTGCTGCTTTTGTATGTAATTCTTTATTGAATGCATAATACCTTGCCAAGGAAATTAAAGTCTAGGTTGAGGATTGCCTTTCTTTAATTGTAAATCACAGACAGTAGTTGAACTACTGCGCCAATGTGTTGTGTTGTGACATTGCCACTCCTCTAAGGGCTGTTGCATTGAAGTGATTTGTGGCTGCTTCCTCTATTTGCATCTTGCCAGATGGGCTGTGACCTCTGGCATTGGTAGACAGCCTTTAATCTGTGTTTTCTGCAACTGCTGGGACACAATGATTGGGTGAGAAGGAGTTGGTGTTTGATGGGAGAAGAAGCCTCGGTTTTTGTTTTTTCTTGGTGATAAGGGGTGACGGATGAATGTAGAAGTGTCTGCGTTATTTTTTTCTCATGGTGATGGCTGATAAGAAGCCTCGAATGAATTTTACGTATTATAGAATTTTATTTAGCATGAAGGGTGTTGAATGGTCAAGTATTTTGCTGTATAATTTCAGATCACCTTACATTATTCAACTCGTATTGTTGTGTTGGTTGTAGTTATATAAAGTTGGAAAATTGCAATTTTTATGATAGAATGTGTGCAGTTTAGGGCCATGAACACTTGATATCCTTTTGTATGAATTCATTCATGCATCACTGGCGTTGTATTAATAGACATCAAGCATCCCAGTTAATCTGTTATATTAAGGCTTTATTGCACAAAGCAGCCTACTTTTTGAGCAGATAATTTATCAACCCTGGTTTGGAGTCTATGAAATTGAGTATTTAATATAGATTTAATTATTATCATGGGTACAGAAATCACCATTCTGGGGCTCTTTTCGAGCAAGTGTCTCAACTTTTACACTAGCCTTTTGTGTGTGAATATCAAATCGTTTACTTTTAGCTTTCTATTCTGCAAATGTATACCTATTCTGACACACTTTTAAAATGTAGTTTTAGTGTATATCGCTCATACTATTGTTCTATGTTTAGGGACTTTTGGCATTGTTGATTACACTAATTATGACGACATGAAGTATGCTGTAAGTTCTTCATCCAGTTATTGATACCAAAATTACTGCTCTACTCTTCTTTCCGTTTTCTAACACACCTTTACAGATTCGGAAACTGGATGACACCGAGTTTAGAAATCCTTGGGCACGAGCCTATATTCGGGTAATTTCTCATCCTAAAGTTATATCTAAAGGAATTCTTCAATAGCTGGCATATATTAATTCAAGCATCCTTTCGACATGCTTAAAGATCTTGTACTCTTTCTTTTGCCTCTTTTCCCTATAAAATGATTTTGTAACCCGTACGCATGAGGGTGCTTGATTATTCTAAGGTTTGAGATTTTGTGAAAAGTGATTTGTGGATTGTTATCATTTTAATATAGATTACTGGACAAAAAATTACTGGTGTTTGTGCAGGTGAGAAAGTATGAGGGCAGTCGTTCTAGGAGCCGCAGCAGAAGCCCCAGCAGGAGTAGAAGTCCGAAAAGGGCCAGAAGGTGAGTTCTTTTGTTAAATTTCATTGCCAAATAGCCTTTAGACATTTTACTTTTACTCATGGAAAACCTGTTTCATTTCATTCTACAGTAGATCCGTGGAGCGTTCTGTGTCTAGGTCACGATCCAGATCACGATCAGCATCACCCATCAAATCTTCAAGGTATGTAAAACATACTATGTTGAGTAAATTGTCTGCAATACCTTCTACATGCATCTGAGTTTTTCATTGAATTATGCAGGCCAAGATCACGCTCACGGTCTGGATCTCCTCGCCAGGTATTTTTGATTTAAAAATTTAAAATATAATATTTCTGTTGTGAACTCGGAACATGACATAATTTTGCAAGTCTTCTGATGAATCCGTATGTATTTGAGGATTTAGCATGTTTTATGTATTCAGAATTTTGTTCGTCTTGTTTTTCTTTTGTTCAAATCTAAATTGTAGTATGTTTTATGAAAAACATATTAAGTGTAATTTTTGTAGTAAATTACACAATTTTTGATTATTCCTCCCTGTTTGAGTTTACATGATGAACCATAAATGAATAATCTGTGTTTATTGACAGCATTGAACTATTTTTTTGTAGGTGCTGTCAGGTAGTGGATGAATTTCTAAAATGACGCAGGTGGTTCTCTGGAGATATTGTCCCCGGTCTAGGCAGTATCAGAATTATATTTAAGTTGATCTGAATTGTTCTAAGGGCAAACTTGTGATGTACCTAGGCTGTTTCTTGGTAAATGTTTACCAGTTCGGTTATTGTGTTGTTTCATTCAAACAAAAATGTTCGATATTAGCCTAGCGGTTGCGGTTGTACCTTTTATAAAGTTGCTTTGACAATTGTTAACACTTGCGAAGTATAATTTCATTTTTATATCAGCTGCCTCGTCAACGGTTTGGTAACACTGGCATGTTTTGGTATGAAAGAAATGAATGGAAATATTTTTAAAAAGACTTAATATTATGAGATTAATATTTTTTTTTTCATTTTACATTTTTTTATATTTTGTTGAATAAAATCAAAGTTATGTGCAATATAACATTATTTTGGAATTTAATTATAGTTGAGTCTTCATTTTCACATAAATCTTTTCATAAAATATATATCTATAGGTTGTTATATTTTTTTTGTAAAGAGAGAAAAAAAAATCTCACAAGAAAAGTAGGTAATATCCATCTTAGAAACCTATATTTCATCCATTCTTTAATTATTTTTTTTACTGTCATAGCTAACTTTTTTTTAGGTTATACTTGTTAGAAAATCTTGCTTCAATAAAATAGTTAAAAGAGTTCAAAATTTTAGAGAAAGTACAAAGATCTCAAGCATTTAGGGTTAATAAGAAGTTGAATACATAAGAAACCTTAGATAAAATAAACATAGGGCTGTAAGCGCTTTAGATATTAGAGTTTGGACGTTCAAGAAGTTGGACACTCCTATTACGTAGGCACGTTAGTTGTATTAAATCTACCTAGAGGTTAGACTTCAGTTTTTCAAAAACATTTAGACGTGTCTAAAATTATACAATAATATCTTAGGTTTGAAGGAACACTTCTCTTCTACACATGCATATTATTATCATCAAAAACTTTGAAGAGTGAGACACTTTGTATGCTTTGATTTCTAATATAAATTAAAATACATAACTTGTAAAAGTGAAGATTCACATTTTTTTCATTCTTTTAATTGGACATTCTCATTATTATTTATCTTACCTTCTTCAAACACATTTTCCATACCATGCTACTGCTAGCTTCAATTTTTCTATTTTATATTTACTTATTCATGTTTTCAGTAGATTTGGTTAATATCTCCAAGGTGAATTACGAGACTCTCAATAATTAGTTATTGTCTCTTCGTGAGAGAGCTAGTAAGAAAGTGAAGATTTGTATTAGAATGATAGTAAATGAGAGATATGAATATGAAAGTTGAGTCTTAGTTGAGTATCAACCATTCAACATGGATGATTCATTATTCCCTCTAGTATATTTATAGGCTTCCAATATCACGAGTGAATAAATATATTTGTTCTGGTATATTCAATAATCTCACATCGTTTAGGATTTGAGGTCAAACGCACATCTAATAGTCTCATATCATTTAAGAGTCTAGGTCAAACGTAATTTAAATATTTTTTTCTCCTTCCACCTTTCAAGACGTCTTTTAAGGACAGAACCATAACAAAGCTTCATACTCCAAAACGGATAATGTCTTGAAAATGTGGTAGTTAATCCTAACAATCCTTACCGAACTTGTGGTTGGAATAATATTAAACAACTTCTTGAATAATAAAACATTATATCATAAGATATTAATGGTCAATAAAATTTATAATAAATAAATATTCTTAAACATATAAATTCTATATAAAATAAATAATTTATATCATTATGCAAAGTCTTTTAAAGTTATTGAAATTTAATTAAAAGTAATTTTAAAGAATAGTTTGCGCGCATGTTGTTTATTGTTTATAACAAAATTAGTGAAAACATCAACTTTTTATGATAATAAAAAATAATAAAATTATTATTATAATTATCAAACTAAATATAAATATGTTTTGTAATTTTATTGTAAATATTTTTTATTTATTTATAATTAGTTTTATAATTAAAAAATGGCCAAGTTTAAAAGGACGGTGAAATTGAAAAAAAAAAGTTAAATTTAAAGATACAGTAAAATTAAAAAATAATTATTTTAATTTAAAAAAAATTAAAGGGTAAATTTGAAAAACAAATATGGATACTAAAAAATAAAATTCCTTATTTATTATATATATATATATATATATATATATATATATATATATTGACCATTAATTTGGAAGCTACAATAATATATTTAAAATTTAAATATATTAATTTTCTATTAAATATGATTAATATGATTTGTTTAAATTTAAATAATTTTTTATTAAATATGATATTAGTAATCAAGTTACAAAATTATTAATTAATAGTGAGTAAGTAAAACTAGAAAATGTTTCATTAACAACTAAAATTGGTGAATTAGTGTGATCAATTTAGATACTAATCTATAAAATAAAAAGTTATTAGTTACTAAAATAATCACTATTATGAATAAAATATTATAATTGGTTGTTAAATTGTTCACTAATTATTTAGAAACCAATTCTTTTGGTAGCTAAAACCTTGGCTAAATTTTAGAAAGCAATTTAGATATAATTAGAAATTTAATAAGGAAAGTAAAAAAAATAAATTATGAGGGGGTCATGGTCCCCTTAAGACCAATTAAGGTACATTCGTCCCTACTTCTATATATATATATATACTAGCGTGAACAAAGGTGTTATTACGTCTTTGTGTATTTTTTAAAATATGTATAACACTATAAGTAGATGGTGATATTCTAGTATCACTAAGTTAATATACAAAGTGAGTTTATATTTTTAAGAACAAAGTAGAACAAAATGAAAAAAATAACTATGAATAAAAAAAAGAACTGTTTAGATAGTTTTATAGAAAAACATGTAAAAGTAATTGTTAGTCTTTAAAGAATAATTTATAATTATATTGCAAATGGTAAAATAAGAATACATAATTATAATTCAGGAACCAAATTGAAACCGAGGCAGTGACACTTAACATGACGGTGATTGATGACACTATCACATTGTACCGCCACATGGCAAAACTTTAGTTTGACACATAACAAATTTTTAATTTTTTAAAATTAAAAGTAATGAATTAAAAAATTAGAAAAAAAAATACGAACTCACATGTGACACATAATTAACGTTGTTAATACAATAATAATGACAAATACTCAATTACATAAAATCTTTTAAAATAACGACTAAATTGAGATATACAAAGAGACTAAATTGATATTTAAAAAAAAAGGGGAAAAAAACATAATTTAACCTAAAGTAATATTATTGATTTAAAATATCAAGCACATGCTTTATTAGATATTACGCTTAACAAATCACTTAAGAAGTATATTATTAGGGGTAAAATAGAAAAGTAAACATATACACCAAAGAGGTGTATCTCCTTATATATAAATATATAGATAACGCCTACACGACTTTCTAGATTTTAATAAAAATCAACATATTTTATGCATTTAATAAATTATAGTAACCTTTATGTTTTTTAATAAAAATAACACCCACCTGTTTATTTTATTTTGAATATTATATTCACTATAACTTAAATTAAAACAAATATAAAATTGAATAGATTTTAATAACAATCAACATATTTTATGAATTTAATAAATTATAGTAACCTTTATGTTTTTTAATAAAAATAACACCCACCTGTTTACTTTATTTTGAATATTATATTCACTATAACTTAAATTAAAACAAATATAAAAAATTGAAGGATGCTTACAAGAATGGGGTGATTTAGTTATGAAAGAAAAAAAGCAATCGTTATCTTTAGATTTTATTAAATCAGGTTCACACCAAATTCATGAAATGTAGAACATGTGCTCCATCCTCATTTCTATACCAAAACACATTGAATCAACCCCGAACGTCATTAATGCAAAAATATATTTTTAAGACAATTTATTATACTGATTATAATTCAGCCAACATAATAAATGATACGGAATCGTAAAATAAAATTTTGTATGTTACTTATCACTCAGACTGACATAGAAAGTAAGTGACACCACAATTTTATAATAAAATAATCTTTTTTATACTGATTATCATTATAATTATCATAGAAAATATACGCATGATAATTTTGTAATAAAGTAAAATATTTTTTACATCGATTATACCTAAAATTAATATAAAATACCTAAAATCAATATAAAAAGTGTATACCTATATTATTTTAAATCTAAAAAAATATGTTGGTTCTTCGTTATAATCAACATAGAATCTTTAATTCTCTTTTGGTAAGTTTATATATATACTTTTAAAGAGATTTTTTCTTGTCTACATTTGTTTTTTCATTTTACTATTTAAATAATTTTTTTAAAATTAAAATAATTATTTTATCAATTTTATTCTTTAAAAGACTTTTTTTATAAATTTAATCGTTTTTTATTTAACCATTTTTTTTATTATAAAACAACCATTAAAATAAATAAGAAGTTAAAATAATTATTTATATAAAGGAGATTAACATTACACTTTTAAAAAAATTAAATTAAAATAATTATTTTATCAATTTTACTCTAAGTCACTATTTCTTTAAATTTAGTCGATTTTTTTAATTTGACCATTTTTTAAACTTAATCATTTTTTAATTATAAAACATCCTACAAAAATAAATAAAAATGATTTACAATAAAAATTTTAAAAAATATATTTAATTTTATAATTATAGTATTATGCAATAATTATAATAATAATTTTATTATACTAATACGTAATATATTTTCACTAGTTTTTTTATAACAACAATTAGGATTTTAGAACTTCATTTTTTTTATTGTGAAGTTTGTGGCATTTTGTTTAGTACTTAAAAATCAAATAGTCACGTCACTCTAATTTAGGATATAGATCTATGGAAAGATATAAAGACTTTAAACACTAAATAACACAAATTTTTTAATACGAACTTAATTAAAAATACTTAAATTTATGAGAGATTTAAAACTTTATTAAGACATTGTTTGCTTTTTCATTTAGAAACAACTAAACACTAAGATGCAAAGTCATTATACTTTTCTCATTTCATATTAATAGAACTTTTAATAGTACTTTAAAAATATCCTCAATATTATTAGTACGGCATTTTAAAAAATATAACTTTAAAAAATTTGTATTGCATAAAGTGAAGTAACAACAATAAATGAGTGTTAGCTGACAATAGGCGCTTTCACAACCATCCGAACTTTTCTTTTGTTCGTGAGACATTGATGAACAATTTGTGAAACAAGTTAGAAATCTCACCACTATTAATGTTGTGTAAACAAATCGTCAATTACGCTTATCGATTGTTCGTGCAGATGGAAATGTGATAATTTTGTATGTTTGTTTTTAATACCTTAAGTATAAATGTGATAGAGAAATGTGCAAATATATTTTTTTGGTCCGCTGATGAAGTGAGAGAAAAAGAAGGAGAAATACCCATGGAATTTTAGCATTTAACATATTTGCTTCCACCTTTTTCTGCATAGTTAGGGAATCACATGATAATATTCTAGATGTGTCTAATTTGTTGCTAATTTTATTGTTGGTTCTGCTTCCTTCTTCATCTACGACCACAACTTCGTGTTTTTTTGGTTTATTGTTTATGCTTACCTTGCTTTGAGAAAGTAATTGTTGTTTCATCTAAAATTGCTTTAGAAAATCTTTTTTGTTTACGGCTTAAATGTTGTGGTTAGTGAGATCTAGGATCTCAACAAGGTAGGTAGAATACGGACCTGTTGGATAAATATCTGTCTCGTGTCCGTCTCATATTCGTGTGGGTATTTGTTATACTGATATCCACAAATATCGGCAGGTATCCATGAGTTGTTACAAAAAAATAATAATTTAATAACATATTTTAACTACAAACTCAAATAAAATATAATGAATTTCAAACAAAGTCCAAATAACTCATTTAAATAGTGTTAAATGACCTTTTACACATAGAGGAAGATTGTATTTTAAAAATAATTCATTCAAGATCAATATGTTAATATTTTAATCATGTTTTATTTTTTATTTTTAATTTAAATCAGAGTTTAGCGGGTAAGATTATTTACGGGTACAAATATTATGACACCATACCCGTCCGTTAACATGCGAGTATACGAAATACCCGTACCCGTTACTCTCGGATATCTATTTATAATATTCATTTCCTACTTGTTGAAGATTTTATCTATGAATACCTGCAAGTATAAATTTTTTTGACTTTCCTAATAAAATCAAATCAATTTTTTGAAGCACATAATTGATTATCGGTGTAGAAGCAATTGATTATGAAGTTGTTTTTGTCAACATATAGTGTCATTTCTTATGTTTCATTAGCCATAACACATGTTTTGTAATAATATAGTCATATTGTGATGTTGTAGCAACAATGTTGTCATGGTGTTGGACCGGTGGTAATTTAATGGTGTACGGTATTGTATAAAGGTTGAAAAAGTTTTATTATGTTATAAATAACATAACCACAATCAATTATCTTATATAACCACACTAGTACATAATCGATTATGTTATATAACATAATAAAATAAGGTTAAATAAAATATATTTTTTTTTCTTCTTAATTTTCAGTAAATTTTGGAATTAGTCTATTTTGAAACTTTGGATCAATTTAGTCATTCATCTTTCGAAATACGTGAATTTAGTCCTTTTAATCAAATTTTGTTAGGTTTAGTTGATGTTTTGTATGCATTTCAGGATTGTATTTGAATTGTTTATACTTTTTGACACATTTTTTCTTTAATGTTAAGTCAAATACATTATGAAACACGCTTGAAATGTCAAATAAACTTAACAAAATTTGATTAAAAGAACTAAATCCACATATTTCGAAAGATGAAGGACTAAATTGGTCCAAAGTTTCGAGATGAACTAATTTCAAAATTCACTTAAAGTTAAGGGACCAAAAACATATTTAACCCATAAAATAATAATAAAACTAAAATAAAAATAAAAATAAAATATTTATCAATAAAAAAATAAAATAAAAAGTAACTACAAATAATAAGAAGATGAAGAAGAAAAATGTAATTATATAAAGAAAATACAATCAAAATAACAATATTTGAAAAAACAATAATATAATAGTTAATTAAAATTAATTTATATCAATAAAGATAATTTGATCAATTTATTAATTATATCACTTTATATATTTTTCTTAACTTATTACATTAATCAAATCATTTACAAAACCTTTACAAATTTTCTCTTTACTTTCTATTCTCTTCTTCTTAATCAAACAATCTCACTTGATATTTTATTTTTCTCCACTTCCTTCCTTTTCCACTCTCTAATCCAAGCACACTATTATGCTAAGTCTTATTTATATATTTAAGAACACATTATTGCCTAAATGACATAAAGACTTGATGTCCAAAGAAGATATTGGTAAAAGTCTTTAATAGTTAGTATTAGGACATATTAAATCTAGATTAATTGTAATTGAGTCTAGATGTGTTGTAAGCCAAGTTAAAATGTCTTTAAAATCAATTCAATTACAACATAATTGATTAAGGGTAGTTATGATGTGTAATAGGTCATTTTCAAATGTATAATTCTCAAAACTATCATATTAATCGATTACATTAAGAACATAATAAATTAGATTAAATTTGGAAAAGAAACATTGTTTTCATGATCAAATTGATCGATTAAGCACATGATATAATTTATTAATTAGTGACTTTTGAAAAATTGATTTCCTCTATGTTAATTGATTAATTTACAAACTTAATCAATTAAGTTGACAAGCACAATTACTGAGTTTGAGACTTGAATGGTATTAATTAATTAGGTTACTAATATAATCGACTAAAGCAACAAGTTTTTGTTTTCTAGAATTTAAGTATGAACTATTTTAAATGATTAGACAACTTATGTAATCGATTAAAATACTCAGATAACATCTTTCTTTAGAGAGAGAGAGAGAAAGAGAGAAAGAGAGAGCGAGAGAGAGAGAGAAAGAGAGAGAGAGAGAAAGAGAGAGAGAGAAAGAGAGAGAGAGAGAGCGAGAGAGAGAGAGCGAGAGAGAGAGAGCGCGAGAGAGCGAGAGAGAAAGAGAGAGCGAGAGAGAGAGAGCGAGAGAGCGAGAGAGAGAGAGAGAGCGAGAGCAAGAGAGAGAGAGAGAGAGAGAGAGAGAGCGAGAGAGAGAGAGATAAAGAGAGAAAGAGAGAGAGAGCGAGAGAGAGAGTTTTCAGAGGGAACTTAACTAAGATTCACATGTTCATCAAGATCAAGATTGAAGTTTTTCAAAAGATTCTTGTCTGGCATAGGCTTGAACTGTAAAAGCTTCACATCAGGATGAAAACTAGAGAGAGCATCTATGATGTACAGAAAATATTTACCCACATAGTAAATCACTCAATGGCTTTAGGAAAGACTTTTGATAAGGAGGAATTGAATATCAAGGTTATGAAAAGTTTGAACAGAGCTTGGAAACCCAAGGTCACTACAATTTCCAAGTCAAGAGATCTCACAAGCATAAATATGGCTACTATTTTTGGAAAGTTAAGAGATCATGAGTTAGAACTAGGAATCTAATGGTAAAAAGGTTTTTCAAATTTCCCATATATAAAAAAAAAATTAACCATAAATATGTAGGAACAAGGAAACCTTTCAAGAAGCATGAACAAGTTGTTGTTCCAACATGATTCAAATGTGCCAAACAAGGTCATATAAAGCTTGACTGTCTAGTTTTCAAGTTGAAGCAAGAGTTGAATAAAAGAGTGAAGCCAACAAATATAAAAAGAAGAAAAAGGCTTATATACCTTGGGACAACAATGTCTTTAGCACCTCTAGTGATTCAAGTGAGAGCTTGGAAGAGGAGACAAATTTTTAATGGATTAAAGCAACACGCTATTATTTTTTGGAATTCAAGTATGAACTATTTTAATCGATTAGACAACTCATGTAATTGATTAAAATACTTAGAAAATATTTTTCTTTAAAAGTTATATTCTTTCTCATTTCAAAAGGTGAGTTTTTCAAATTAAAATCATAAGAGAGAGATATTAGAGAGTTTTCAAAGGGAACTTAATTGGGATTCACGTGTTCATCAAGATTTAAGTGTTTCAAAGGCTTCTTGTTTAACATAGGTCTGAACTGTAAAATCTTCACATTATGTGATATCTTTTCCATCTTTTTCTTTGATTTTCATTCATTATGTGTCATAATTCACCTGTTAAGGTGTATTGTGTGGTGATTGTGTATAACATCACCTAGATTTGTGGTTCTTGAAGTGTTTCTTTAAGATTTTGCTTAGATATTGGTCTTAGGATTATGTAGGTGCATTTGTAATTATGAAACTATTGATCTTAGTGAAACTTCTAACTAAGGTTGTTAGAGGAAAACTGGGTGTAGATTCATTTGAATCAAACCAGTATAAAAATCTTATGCCTTATTCTTTTTCTTGCTTTAAATTTCTTCTTTTTTCTTCTTTGTAATTGATTAGATGTTGACAATACATCTTATACTAATTTTGTTAATGGATTAAAAGAAGATCGATGTAAATTGTTTTGAAAAGTTAAAAGGGATCAAAATTTTGATACAATCATTTCAACACCCCCTCTTGGTTGAAAGGTAATAGCTATAACAATTTTAACACACACATGGATCACACTTATGTGTTACTAAATTATTTTTTAATTATAAATTCAACCATTTACGAAATTATTGAAATTCACCCTCCGTCATAAACAGAGAAAGTCATCCTTTTGTTTATAATATTCACCTTCAAATGGAGCACATATATTGAGAATTATTTCAATTTGTATCTTAATTATTTTTACAAATGAGAAAATTACACAAAATGAGGAAGGTGCCCACTTTCAATGCTCTTTTACTAAATTTTCTATGATCCCGTACAACAACACCTTCACTAATTTGAAAGAAAGAGTATGCATTGTTTTGGATATTCTTGATACCTAATTAAGTTTGATAGTGTGGAGAAATTAAGTTTGATAGTGTCGAGATATTAATTGATGTTTATGTAGCAAATGATATTTTATAAGTCTCAATTTCATTTAGATACTATGATTGAACTATATGCTACATTTTATATATTTATGAAAATTGTGATGCTTCTAAACTCACATAATGTAAGGTCTTCTAGCAGTCTTAACCTATCACTTTCATTTGAGCAGTATTTTACTTTAGAAGACTTATTCAACAACTTACCATAATGAAAATTATAAATTATTATAACCTTGCATACAAATGTTGTAACACCAAACACAATTAATTTTTCGATAAGCTATTTCATAAGATCACCAAAGACTTCAAAAACTATACGCAAATCACAAAAATCAACTACCAATGTTCAATTAAAAATAATAGAATAACATTGTTCAAACCAAAGATTTGGATAAACCTACCCTTATGAATTTGTTTGTACCCTTATGAATTTGTTTGTGATTAACAATACAATAATACCTACATAAAACATTTGAGTAAATGTGCATTTATTTCATTTGAACTATTGTTTTATTCTTTCAATTTGATTTACTTTTCTTTTCATTTCATGTAGCTTTAACTTTCAAATAAGTAAATTTTCAATTACTCTTATATACACTGACGTACATATGTGTACGCATTTTTTAAATATATATGATATTATATTAATAGGTGATGATAATATAATATTATTAAGTTAATATATAATAAAATTATGTTTATTAAAAATAAAGTGAAATATATAATAAAAGATGAGAGAATAATTGTTGATAAATAAAAAAAAAAAATTGTAAAAATAACAGTCAATTTTTAAAAATTTAATAAATAATTATATTTTAAAGGGTAAAATTGATATTTTGAAATGTGGACACAAAAGAGGGAATCTCTTTATATATTGTTATAAATGTTATAAATATTCAAATCTCTCCATATTTAAATTTAAATGTTTCATCATTAAATATTATTTAAATTTATGTGTTAGATAACTTTTTTACATCAATTAAATGCTTATTAATTATAAATATATTTTATTTTTTAAATTTAAATTCTTACATATTTAAAAATAATTTTTCTAAGTGTACTGTTTATTCCACGTCTCTAATAATAATTTCCAAATTTCATCAACGAAATTTATAAAGTAACTTATTTATTAATTACTTAAATTATTTAAAAATTTAAATATCTAATTTATTAAATTATATCCATCAATATAATAATAAAAATAATTATTCTAAATTAAATTTTACAACACCAGTTAATATTTATTTATTTTAAATAGATTATTTTATTATTTAAATATTTTTATTTAATTCATTATTAATTAAAAAAATTATATTACAAATTTTCTATCATTTATTTTAAGCTTTATTAATTACTTTTTACTTTTTAATATTTATTTTTGTGAAAAAAAAAATAGAGAACATAGATCTAAGTCGATTCCCTGACAAGCAAATGCCAACCAGTTTTCCCACAAGGTCGTAACTTGGTCCTTCAAAACTAAATATTAACAGTGGTTCTGTTTGAATAAATAAAAATTGGAGGTTGTTTTTGCAATTTTTCAAAAGAAGATTTGTAACAGAAGTTTCATTTTTCTTTAAGGTTTCACTGTCTCGTTAATTTTGTTAAAAAGGGTGATTTTGTGAAAAGTATCCTCTGATGTAAAAAAGAAAAAAAAATCTAAAAATAGAAAAATCTTGCTGTTTTTATCAATATTCAAATCAAGAACATCGTTGATCATGCAGTGAGTTTATGTAGCATGTGTTTTTATAGCATAACAATCATTAATGTTGAAACATTTATAAATTCGATGTAATTCGTAGACGGCTACGAAACTTTATTTTAGAACACTTTGTAACACTATATATGTACATGCCAATCACATTCAACAATTACTACTACTTCAATCAGTCATGCCTTCAACCACCCATTTCAATAATTTGTCTTATATGCACTTTTGGTTTTTGTTTTATTTTATTTTTAATTTTTGCATCTTTTTTATACTCTTGCCCTTCAATTTCTCAAAATTTTCTTTGATCGCGTTGTTTCTTCCCTTTTCTTCTAAGTTCCCTAAATTCCCAAGTTGTTTATTTATTTATTTTAACTATTTTATAATTACTTTATTTACGAGTTTTACAAGCATCTCTATCTATTACTTTTTAAAATTTTATAATTATTTAATTTTATAATTTTTTTTATCAGTCACACGCTTTGTTGTATTTTACTCTGTTCGTTCAATCGATTTTTTTTTTCAATTTCATTCGACTTGTTTGTATATAAAAATATTTTTTGTATGTAAAAATATTGGTCAAAATAAACAGTTAAAACTATTCATATACACATAGTCGACTGAAAGTTATACGTAGCTTAAGAAAACAAAAATAATATTTTATTTTCATTGTTACATTATCCTATGTAAACTCCCATGTGAACTAAAATTGGAATTTATTCTTAAACTACCATTCATTGTCAACGCATGTATGGCATAATTTATTTGTGAGATGAGATTTCGTTTTTTGCGTGACCATAGATTAAAAAATATAGAGATTCATCATTAGGAGAGTTGAAAATTAAATTTGAGATATATCCGTAAAATTTATTTTCCAATTAATCAATGGAAGACAGAGCAAAGACTCCTATTTTTTTTTTTAAATATTTAAAAGTTGAATTATTATCTTACAACCAATTTATATAGAATTAATCATATTAAAAATAACATAATAAGAGATTTAAAGTTGATGCAAATGATGTATATTCAAATATGACATAAAGCTCCTTTATAGCATATTTATGCCTACTTTTTACATGCACAAATAAGAGTGTTAAAGTTCATTTATATCATATTTAATTTTAAATATTTATATCAAATTTTGATCCTTAATTTTATATGATGTTAAGATGGTTCAAATCAAAAATCAATTCAGATTAACATCTATCATTAACAATTAATGAAAGAAAAAATGAATATGCGTGAAAAAAATATAAAGTTTAATAAAATTAAAGATTAAGATTCGAGGTAAGTAAACCGATTCTAACCCTATATATACAAATACCATTCTACTCACACAATATTTAAAAGTGTTAATATATTTGTTTTTCATTTTTTTCTCTTAATCCAATGTTTAAATATTATTCATTGATTCACCAAATTGATAAAAGAAATAAAAATAAGAAATAACATAAAGTTTGTTTGAATAATTTTTTTTTCTAAACTCTTTTATGCAAAAAAAAAAAGAAATAAATTTTGTCAATGCTATAATTAACTTAATTTGTAAAAAGTGTCTTATATATAATTTATTTATAAGTTAATTTTATTTTATGTTTATACATTTTTATTCTAAAATCCTTATAAATAAGTTATCAAGCTGGCTTGAAATATATATTTTTTCTATCTATATATTCATTTAATTTTTCATATATTTTTATTTTTCTACCCATAATCAAAACATAAGATTGGCTCATTTACAAAGTTTAAATTTCATTGTTGACACATAAACCTTCTACCTCTCATTTGTTGGTAAAATGTGCATCTTTAATATTGATGACTGAGATATTTTATTTCATTTTATGCGTGCAGTTTTTTAGTCAACCTTTCTTTTAGACATTGAAAGATGTGAAAATAAAGTTGTGTAGCTTACACTCACGAAGCATGCAAGAATCCTGAAAAATGAATTGATGCAAAATTTACTTGTTACAGCGAGGAGTAGTTTTTAGACGTCTATAACTATCAAAATTGATTTAGAAATAAAACTAGTTTACAAAATCAGTTTCTTTTCAATTACTAAAATAAAATGGTCATTATATTTTCACTAAAAATATAAAACCAAATACAATACATTGCATATCGATACATTATAAAAAAATAACAATTTATTTAGAGAAAAAAATAATAGTAATTATATTAACTCAGTTAAACGTCATTTTTATACCTACATAAAAGGATTTTCTTTTCACATATTTTTTTTTTAATTTTTTTTTAAATAAAACTTTTTTAAATTAAAATAACTATTTTATCAATTTTATTTTCTTTAAATTTAATCATTTTTTACCCATTTTTTAATTATTGTCATCCAAATCAAGATTTTAGTTAACTTTATTTTTAGTTTTTCAAGCTTTATTTTTGTCTTTTGTAAATTTAATTTTTTTAATAATTTTAAGTATTAATTTCATGTTTATATTCATTTTTTATAATAAACATATATAGTAATATATATTCAATTATATTAAATATTAATGAAAGTTAAAAAAAATTAAGACAATTAAAATTATTATATTAAAAATATTTTTTTTTTGTATTATAAATAAAATGTCTCACTTTGTATTGAAGAAAATACTGTGTTTCTCCATTTATTTAAATTATATAACATGAATACCAATTATAGTCATCATGAATGATTCAAGATGTTATCATTTGCCAATATTTTGTTTTTCAAGTTTTTCTTAAAATTAAAATAACTATATCGTGTAATTTTTTAAAATATTCCTCAATCAAATATTTTGAAGTATAACATTGTATCTACTTGCTTTTAATAAGCTAGAAACTAATTTATACACTTATTAAAAACTAATTTTGTTGTTTATTAATAAAAGTATAGACTTTTTTTTTAAAAAAATTTGCTCAAAAACTAATTTTAATTTATAAAAAGAACTAATTTCAATATTTTTCTTATTTCTCTTACTTGTAACTAATTCAACGAACAAACTCACCTAAAATATCCTAAAACTATGAAAATATTTATAAAAAAAATCTTTTCACAATAAGCAGATTATAAGTTTTTTACTTTTGTTGTTTAACAAAACTTTCATTTTGATTTTCTTAAGTGTTGATATCACTATCATTATATCGAGAAAACGTCAAAATCAAACTTAGAAAACCAATACCCTTTGCATTAAAAAGAATAAAAAGATTATTCTATCTTTTACATTAATATTACATTAGTAGCCACGGCTCTTCTTATTAATCCCTCTAATTATGTTTAATGGCATTAACATCATCTGGCATGAAAGATAAGTGTCTCATTAATTGATGTTTTGAATATCAAATCCGTGGCTTTGGTTTATG
>Ga0099823_1000742_pt1 | contig 23849 bp, 30 predicted proteins | sample CowpearedBW_FD_76831 | JGI IMG/M metagenome (GOLD analysis project Ga0099823, IMG submission 76831) | Root nodule microbial communities of legume samples collected from California, USA - Cow pea red BW | ecosystem: Host-associated > Plants > Roots > Nodule | place: USA: California | collected...
ATTTCCTCTCTCTACCTCTAGCCACCTTCCCTAGGCTAGCATAGATTAGGAAATCCTATCACCTCTTTTACCTTCCATTGCTTGCAAGTGCCTTCCAACTTGCCTCCATTCCTTCATCCATTTTCGCTGCCCATGGAGCTCTTCATGCACCTTTGGAGCTCCACCATCCACGCGTATTTATAGAGTCATTAATTATGTCTATCATCCTTATGGGTTGGGCCCCCTTAGCTATTCTGGGCCAACATTCAGATTCTAGATTGGCCTAGGCCAAGCCCAAGTTATGTGTTAGCGTGTTGATATCAGGGGCCTTGTGTGTAATATTCTAAGTTTGGAGTTGGCAACTTATTATTTTGTATTGTCCTTTACAGTAGTCGGCTTGGGCCGCTATGTGATCTTGTCTAACCGATTACTCATGTACTGTTTTTATTTGTGGGGTTATACCTAGGTGGTTTTGACCGTGTAGTTACCATAGCCCGCCTAGGTATAGTACATTTTCATTTCATTTCATTTTATTATTATTTATATTTATATTATTATTATTATTGTTATTTTTATTACTATCAATATTACTATTTTATTGTCCGTGTGATATTTTGGGGCAATGATTATGTGTTCTTTCTAGTTTGTATATTGTTTCAGTGGTGTAATTTTGTCTCAACTTAATATGTTTTAGCTCCCTACAAAAACCAAAGAACCAAAGTACTACACTTTCCCAATATTTATTTACAACATAAACACAACTTGTCATGAATCAATGATAATTGGAAATCATAAAATTTGACCAGAAACAAACAAATTAATTGTCCTAAAGCAACAATTACTCATTGAGGAGAAAGAATAATGTCTTTAAGTGTAGGGAAGATTTATGATTTTCTATAGAACCATGGTTCTACCTCTTATAATGTATCTCCTAGAAGTATCACCCTGCCCTCTTAAATATTCAACACTCTTTATGAAAACCTCAAACTTCTTGATCTCCTCTATTGTAACCTTCACAACATTATTCTCAATTACAAATTCCACATTCTGCAATACAAATTAAATCTCAATTTCCAAATGATAAATGAGGACTCAAATGTTGTCCAAGTTCTTTATAATGAAAGAAATTATATATTATAAAAATAATCAATCACAATATTGTACTACAAAACACAACTATATTCGTATTACTTTTTTTCTGATAAGTATAATACGAACTTAAAACCATAAAAGACCATGCATAAAAACAAATTCAAACACAATACACAATGAACTTAAAACCATGAAAGACCATACATATAAACAAACTCAAACACAATAACACAATTAAAGAACTTATAACCTACTTAACATTTTTCGAAAACAAATACCAAAAGTTACTATATAATACCAAATATACTACCATATTTTCATAAAGAATTCCATAATATATTGTAATGACATTCATTCAGTAATAAACTTCATCCAATCATAATTATCTAATCAAATCCACAATTTATATTAATTATCAATGCAGTTAAACAACTAAACCATATCAACGTTAACAAAATACAATAACAAAATAAAAAAAAAAAACTATAATTTGTTGTTGAATGCAATATTGTACTAAAGTTGTAAGATAACCTGCTTGTTGACTACAATATGGAACTAAAGTTGTAAGAGTTAAAAATAAAATTTGATAGCCAAAACACACTAACAAAAATACAACAATACTAAAGCATTAAAAAATATACTAAAATTTGCTTGGTGTTCAACATATACATAAGCATCTCAACAACTTACATGTTACCCAAAGTATTACAAAACCCGCAAACACAATATTCTGACACAGAACAATCAAAACTCCGTAACAAAACAAACTATAACATACTACATTGAAAAATGGAAAACCCTATGCAATCATTCCGACATTCCCTTTCTTTGGATCCACGATTGTTTATGAAATATTAAAAATATTGGGGGAGCTTAAGAAACCCACCATGGACTCCTGAAACTTAACTCCAGCATAACCATCAGAAAAATAGAAACACGAAACCAATTGTCCAATAAAAAATAATATGCTCCAGTACCCTGAAATAAATGAATCCACACAAATCAACAAAAAGTTATAATAAAAACTAATTAAATCATTTATTTCTAGTTTAAATGGAATGATTTATAAACAATTATAAAAGTTGAAAACAATACCTTTAAAATGAAAACCAAAACCTATAGATCAGTTGGTGACATAATCATTACAGTCTTGCTAGTCATGATTGACATTTTTTTGACTCTCAAGAATATTCTCCAAAAACTTAATTTATTCTGTAGGGAGGGAAGGCCATCTTTCATTTGAGAGGGGCTATCTTGATTCAAATACATATTCAACAATGGAACTTTTACTGCACCTAGGCGACCTAACACAACTATACGGTATAACCCGCCTACATAAGACCCCGCGAGCATGCAAACAGTTATCAAATAAATCAACAGACAACCATAAGCGGCTTAGGCCGCCTATTTCAGGGGACAAGACAACATCTGTCGACCATTCCATACTTAGAATATTAAGACAAAACCCCTAGGACGAACAATAGCCCAGCCCATGACAAGTTCAAACATAATTAATAAACTATAAATACGCACGGACCACAGTAATTAAAGGTACGCATTCATTAATCCTTTAATCACGAGATTTGACTTTCTGAGAATCTTTTGGCTGACTTGATCATCGGAGTCCTATCCACAGGTAACCCCTCATTGGTCAAAGCCGTGATACCAGCAGATGACATGCGTGAGCCAAGGAGAAGCCAACTAGAGAGATTGCGGATTGAGGTAAGGTGATGTTTGTGTCTGACTTCTCTTATTTATTCTCCGTAAGAACAATTGGCGCCCACCGTGGGGCAAAATATAAAACCTTACATATCAATGCACACACTATCGACGATGGTTTCTACTCGTAACAGAGCTGAAGTCACGAAGCAACCGGAAGCAGGTCCCACAGCGCCTGCCAGCACCACCCCGGACTTGGCCACTATCCTTGAAGGCCAAGTTAAGATGCAACAAGAGCTCATTGATCTGAGAAAGCGTAGTGCTGATGAGATGGAGGCACTCAGGCAATAAAACTCACGGCTGAGGAGGAAGATTGAGGCTGACCCCACCTAGAAGGGGAAAGCTAGGGAAGCGTCAGAGTCTCCCAAGTCTCCGGCTTACCAGTCCAATGAGGAAGAAAACAAGTACAACCCTACCCCACACACCTTCACCACCACTTAGCAGACACCCATCATCTCCACCCTCCTCAAACACACCGCAACACCTACCCCCGCAACCACACTTTCTACTACTCATATACCGCCTCACAACTTCACCACTACTTTCCCTACCCTCGTCCACCACCCAATTCTGCCACACCCATTACCACCCCAACCACCCAGGCGTCGCCACCCTTTGACTGATGCCATCACCAACACCCCTCTCCTTGCCCAATGGGAACCCTTCACACTGACTCGTTATACGGGAGAAACCAACCTTGACGCACACCTGAAAATATACATAACCAATGTCGCCCTCTATACATCCCACGATGCCATCTTCTGCAAAGCTTTTCCCACCACTTTCAAAGGTCCTGCCCTTGAATGGTTCACTACCCTCCCGCCATACTCCATTGACTGTTTTGACACACTCTCCCACATGTTTACTACCCATTTCGCTGGCAGCCGCCTACATCAAACCACCACTCTCTCCCTCCTCGGTGTCAGACAAGAACAAGACGAGACGCTGCGGGCTTTCATCGGTCGCTTTAGTAAGGCTGACCTCTGCAAACCCCATCTCAACCAAGAAATGATACTACAGTTTATGGCCCTCACCCTCAAACCTGAACAGTTCGCAAATAACGTCTACCTCCACCCACCGCATCTATGCATTAACTTAAGCTACGTGTCGCGGACTATATCCACATGGAAGAGATGCAGACCCTTCACACCAAGTTCTACAATGATTACACCCCCTCAACTACAACCCCTGATAAACCACCCCCATGGCCTGACTCCAAACCTAGAGAACCCAGACAACCACGTTTCACCAGATACGCGTCGCTAAGTGTCCTAGATCCCGCCTTCTTGACGAAGCCCTCCATGCCGACCTCATCCCACCACCTCGGAAAACATCTAACCCTCCCAACGCAGACATGACCAAGTACTGTCGTTACCACAAAAACAATGGCCATAACACAAATGAGTGCAAAGCACTCTAAGATAAAATAGAAGAATCGGTTCGCGTAGGCCATTTCCGCCGCTTTGTCCGTAGAGACGAACGCCCACATCCATCATGATCCGATCACAGATATCCCCCCCGCAGTACTTGCCACGACTGACGCCCCACCCACCCAACCAGCCAAGACCCACAACCTCCCCATACTGACATCACCCTGTTTGATCCCCAACTACGTGGCACAATTAACACCATCTCTAAAGCCTTTGCTAGCGGTGGATCCACCTCCTCACTTAGAAAGAAACATCTTCGCCAACTCCAGTCTATTAACCACATAACCCACTCTCACCACAGATGTCGCATGCCCCTCATTACCTTTACCGATGATGATTTCCATGGCGTCGACCACCAGCAGGACGATCCCATGGTCGTCACTTTCAAACTTGAGAACTACGTGGTAAAAAAGGTCCTCATCGACCAGGGCAGCTCGGTTGACATTCTATACTGGACAACATACCAAAAACTCCAGCTTCCCACCAATGCCATGATCCCCTATCATGAACCTATATACGGTTTCTCTTGGGAGAAGCTTTCCAGTCGTGGGTACATAGACCTTCAAACTATTTTTCGCAATGGCATTCAATCCAAAACAATTTGCATCTGCTTCCTTATTGTCGACACGCCCACATCATACAATGTCCTCCTCGGCCAACCATCCCTCAACACTTTAGGCGCTATCATCTCTACACTTCACCTTGCCATAAAATTCCCCTTTCCGTTTGGTCACATCCTTACCATCCACGACGACCAACGACTCGCACGAGAATGCTACATGGATAGCCTACGTCCCTAATTACCAATCCTGAACAAACAACATTGAACGCCCACCCGACTCTGACATAGCCTTGTCAGGTAATGACTTGGATCCCAGGCTAGGACGCGACGCACGTCTCGAACCAGTTGATGACATTGTACCCATGGAACTCTCTAATGGCCGAACCCTCAAGCTAGGCACCGGCCTCCAACAAGAACAGCGTGATATCCTGACACCCACCCTCATCAACAACACCGACCTATTTGCCTGGTCAGCCACAGACTTACCCAGCGTCGACCCTCAAGTCGTAGTCCACAAGTTGTCTATCTATAAGGAAGCCAGATATGTCTCCCAAAAGAAGCGGAAACTCGGTGAAGAACGTCGATTGGCAGCAAAAGTAGAAGTCGACAAGTTACTTAACGCATGCTTCATCAAGGAAGCCCACTGCACCACCTGGCTATCCAATGTGGTTCTGGTAAAAAAAGTAAATGGCAAATGGCGCATGTGTGTTGACTATACGGATCTCAATAAGGCCTGCCTAGAGACGCTTATCCCCTACCCAACATTGATCGGCTAGTTGACAGTGCAGTCGGTAACAAGGTCCTTAGTTTTTTGGACGCATACTCCGGATACAAGCAGATCCCAAAGGCCACAACCGACATGAAAAAGACCGCTTTCATCACTGACGATCCCAACTACTTTTACAAGGTCATGCCTTTCGGCCTAAAAAACGCAGGAGCAACTTATCAACGATTGATAGACAAAGTCTTCAGCCACATAATGGGCAAGTGTGTCGAAGTGTATGTCGACGACATGGTTGTCAAATCCCCAAGCCACCACCAGCATGCGCAGGACTTATCCATAGTATTCTCTGCATTACGATAGTACAACCTCAGACTCAACCCTGAAAAGTGCATTTTCGGCGTCGATCGTGGGAAATTCCTTGGCTTCATGCTAACATAACGCGACATCGAAGCAAACCCCAAAAAGTGTAATGCCATAATCGATATGCGAAGCCCCAACATTATCAAAGAAGTACAATGCCTCATTGGCCGCTTAACCGCCATCTCCCACTTCCTACCCAAATTAGCCGAGCAAACCCAACCCATCATCCAACTACTCAAGAAATCTGCCAAGTTCTCTTTAAACGACGAATGTGAGCAAGTCTTCCAAAACCTCAAAACCTCCTTTACAACTCCACCTATCCTCCATAAGCCGGACCTCCACCAACCCCTCCTCGTCTACATTACCGCAACAGATCACACTGTAAGTGTCGCGCTAGTTCAGGACATCATTGGTACTCAACGCCCCGTATACTTTGTTAGCCGAACCTTGTAAGACCCAGAAACTACAAATGGTGGAAAAGCTAGCACTATCCTTAGTGCATGCAGCACGACGCCTACGCCCCTACTTCCAAAACCACAACATCATCGTCAAGATCGATTATCCCATTTAGAAAATACTCCAAAAGCTAGACCTTGCTGGTCGCATGTCATCTTGAGCCGTGGAATTGTCTGAGTTCAACATTCGTTACGAACCACACGGCCCCATCAAAGCTCAATGCCTTCTTGACTTCATCAATGACCTTCAACACACCTTAGAAGAAGACCAATGGACACTTTGTGTAGACGGTTCTTCAAATCCAAAGGGTGCAGGAGCCGATATCGTCTTAGAAGGCCCTAACGATATCCTCATCGAAAAATCTCTCCACTTCGCCTTTAAAACCTCCAACAATCAAGCCGAATATGAAGCCATCCTAGTTGGCTTATCCTAACCAATTCCAAGCTCACAGTAGGCCATCTGAACGATGAATTCGAAATCAAAGACCCTATCCTTCTGCAATACTATTATTCCTGCGGAGAACAAATAAGAGATGTCAAACACAAATATCACCTTACCTCAATCCACAATCTCTCTAGTAGGCTTCCTCCTGCTTGCATATGTTAACTACGGGTATCTCGGCTTGGACTGGCCTGTACCAAAGAGGGGTTACCTGCGGAGAAGACTCCGACGCTCAAGTCTCCGACGCTCAAGTCAGCAAAGGATTCTCAAAAAGTCAAATCTCGTGATTAAGAGATTAATGAATGCATACCTTTAATTGTTGGGGTCCACGCGTATTTATAGTTTATTAATTATGTCTGGCCACGTCATAGGCTAGGCCCTTGTTTGGGCCACAAGTGGGCCTGGACCTAGCCCAAGCCCCTTAGCTCAATCATTGTGGGCCTTAGGGGCTTTGGTAGTAATTCTTTAAGTCTGTAAGGGTCGTCAGGTTCTCGTTTTGTCTTCTGAAGTAGGTGGCTTAGGCCGCTTACTCTTGTCTGCTTACTCTTGTCCGCTTGATTTATTTGGTTACTATTTGCATCCCTGGGGTTATGTAGGTGGATTTTACTGTTATAGTCATATTAGGCCGCCTAGGTGTAGTACACCAGTCCCCCAGCCTGTGTCGGTATACCTATAGTGACAAAGAATGAGAAGTGTAAGCATTTTTGTTAGGCCGCCTAGGTGCAGTACACCAGTTCCCCAGCCTTTAAGTGTGATGAACAGTGTTAAGGCTAAAGTCCTAATAGGTGGTGGTAGGTGAAAAGGTGTAGATGTCAGTGGTCTAATCATAAGGGTTTTGCACCGTCGTTTGAAGTATTGTGACTTTTCGTATGCGTTGTGACACTTCGTGTGTCTTATAACTTTTGGCGGGAAGGAATTGTAGCGGTTCAGATTGATGTTTATAAATGAGGATGCTATTGAAAGTTTGTTCATGTTGGCTCATTTGTAAGAAATCTGAGATTAGTGATTTGTGTGCGTTAGAGCTGTCCGATTAGTTTTGTGTTCCTACCGGCATCTTACTTACTAAAAAAGTTATGTCTATTACTAGCGATAGTATTTCATTATCTACATCGAGCAATGGGAGTGGGTGATCTAGGGAAGGTGTAGGTAGACAATCTCATGAGGGGAATGACAGTCCTGTGGTTGGGACATGGAGGATTCCGATGGAGACGGTAACTGAGGTGAGGGAAGACCTTCTAGAGGAGATAGTAGAGTGTAGTTGGTCAGCTAACTGGTTATGAATGGGTCACTACAGATGTCCAGAATCAATATTCATTATTTAGATGGTCAAGGTTGCTTAATTAATAGCTTAACTGTACTCCTGTCGTAGGGAGGGATGTAAGCCGTGATATAATGTCTTTGGAGCGAGTGATTGTTGTTGAACGCGTCTGCCACGGCCAGGAGGGAGCGACTGATAAGTTTTTCTACATATATATGTGTCATTTTTCACAATTGCACGTGAGGCTACCGTTTGATGACTTTACCATGGGGGTAATTCGTCTACAAAATGTTGCTCCTACCCAGCTACATCCGAATAGTTAGGCGTACTTGCAAGCCTTTCGCATTCTCAGCCGCTCGTTATACATGCAACCTTCTCCGCAAGCATTTTTGTATTTCTATGACAAGACCACGGCAGCTGACGACATGGTTATCTTTGGTGAGTCAGCCAAGTATAAGCAGACTGGACGCGTTCACCCAATCATTCAAACATTTCAAGGATGGATTCTTCAAAGCAGTAGTGAAAGAGGCTAGGAGATCATATTTCTATAACTATGACAGGAGTACTAAGTTCTTTCTTAGTTTGACCGATAACCCTTGGCGATATAAGGACATGAAGATTAAGAAGTTGTCAGTGGCAAATAAGGAGGTGGTGGAGACGCCGATGAAGTTTAATGATAGGCTACCCACTAAGGGCTTAATTAGGGTTTATAATTCGGTTCATCTGATTGTTGAGATTGAAGGTATCTTTTTGTAATTTTAAGTGCTATAATATGTGTAAGTCAACTAACCAGCTATGAATTATGTGTAAGTCAACTAACCAGCTAATTGGAGAGCGGTTGGAAAATATAACACGAACTTATGTCCGCGATCATTCGCAAAGGGAGACCTAGTTTGGAGAATGGCCAGCAGCGCAAGAAAGAAGGATGGAAAATTCTCCACCAATTGGGATAGCCCGTACCAAATATGTGATGATTGAGGAGGCGGTGCTTACAAGCTTGAACAATTATTAGGCGAAGAGATACCGAATACATGGAATGTATCTCATCTTAAATTTTACTTCAATTAGACTACTTACTATACCGAATACTTGTAACCTTGGGTGTACTCTTTTTCCTCACCTAGCATCTTTCCCTAAGGAGGGTTTTGGCCAGGCAGTTTTTAATGAGGCATCCCAAAATTCTTGAATAAAACAAAGGGTTCTTGATCACACGCTCAACTCTTTATCCATCTTTTACTCGCTTAAGTTCCCCACCCTTACCATAACTAAGCAGCCTGGGTCGAACACCCCTTATGTATTTTTTTTAATCGCTTAAGTTTCCCTCCCTTATCACAAGTAAACGGCCTGGGTCGAACACCCTTTATATGTTCTAATCGCTTAAGTTCCCCACCCTTACCACAAGTAAGCGGCCTGGGTCGAACACCCTTTATATGTTTTTAATCGCTTAAGTTCCTCACCCTTACCACAAGTAAGCAGATTGGGTCGAACACCCTTCATATGTTTTTAATCGCTTAAGTTCCCCACCCTTACCACAAGTAAGCGGTCTGGGTCGAACACCTTTTATATGTTTTAATCGCTTAAGTTCCCCACCCTTACCACAAGTAAGTGGCCTGGGTCGAACACCCTTTATATATTTTAATCACTTAAGTTCCCCATCCTTACCACAAGTAAGCGGCCTAGGTCAAACACCCCTTATATGTTTTTAATCGCTTAAGTTCCCCACCCTTACCACAAGTAAGCGGCCTGGGGCAAACACCCTTTATATGTTTTTAATTGCTTAAGTTCCCCACACTTACCACAAGTAAGCGGTCTGGGTCGAACACCCTTTATATATTTTAATCGCTTAAGTTCCCCACCCTTACCACAAGTAAGCGGCCTGGGTCGAACACCCTTTATATGTTTTAATCGCTTAAGTTCCCCACCCTTACCACAAGTAAGCAGCCTGTGTTGAACACCCTTTATATGTTTTTAATCGCTTAAGTAACAATATATCGAATACGTAACAAATCCATACTAATAGCATTCAACAATCGCGTTCCTACACAATATACTATCATCATCAACCAACACGACAAATATCTGAAAACGTGCATCATATTTAAAAGAAAGAAAAATAGTGTACGGGTTATTACAGACTTAGAATTCATAACAAATAGTAAATATAAAGCCTATATTCTAAGCCGCCTTCTCCTCATCACCTTTTGCAACCACTGCCACTTCAGCATTCACATCTTCATCGACCGCCACCCTCTCCGCCTCCTCCTCAGGATTAGTCTCGACCTCGCTTATGAGTTGGACATCAACTACGTCCTTATTCACATCAAACCTGGAATCTGACTCATCTACGTCTTTGAAAAATAAGGCCTCCTGCTCACGCCCTTCTGAAACCCATTAATATGTTCCCGAATTATATAACCTTTAAGGTCCTCCAATTAACTTCCAGGCCATCATGCTTCTCCTTTAATTCGTCATAATCCATCTCCAGATCCGCAATTTAGCCCTTCAACTTCCCCTCCGAGTCCAAGCAGCGTACTTTCCAGGTCCCCAACCTTTTTTACTCCTTCAGCCATTCCTTTCTCTCCTTCTCCCAGGCCGCTTTCTCCTCGGCATGCTTATCCACTAGATTTTACAGTTCTTCTACCTTTGACCGACTCCCATCCATCAACTCCCTTTGCAGCATACTACCACCCTACGACCCAAAATTAACGCCTTGCTACTAAATTCTACCATAGCCTTCACCATGGCATACGGCTCCATGTTATCAATGGAGTTAACTAGTGTTTCTGACAAATTGATCTCTATATCCTTTCGTACGGTCGTCTCCGGGAATTCTATCAGTCCAGCTTCTGGCTTCATAGCCCCACTTGACGATCCCGGCCCCAACAAGGCGGCCCTCACTTTCTTCACATCCTTTCCTCCACCATACCTAGCGGGCAGCTCCGCTTTCCTTTTCTTTCCTTTGTGAACGTGCACTTTGTTTCATAATTCAGATAGGAGGTCGAGGTAGGTGCACATATTTTGGTGGTTTTGATCCGAGTCGTATAGTTCTCGGTGGAGAGATGGTTCGCCAATTTCTACTGGAATCATGGCCTTTGCGCCGTATACTAGGCTAAAAGAGGATTCATTTGTTGTTGACTGGGGGTACACCTGTAGGCCCACAACACTTCTATTAAATCTTCTGGCCATCAGCTCGTGGCGTTATCCAATCTTTTGTGCAACTCTACTAGTATAACTTTGTTGGCTGCTTCGGCTTGACCATTGGTCTGCAGATGTTCGACAGAGCTAGTTACAGTTTGATGCTGAGGCCGATGTAAAACTTAGCGAGTTCTTTGTCTATGAACTGTCGGCCATTATCGGTTATGATTGGATATGGGACGCCACAACGACATATGATATCTTTCAGGCAAACTACTGGACTTGTTGAGCTGTGATGGTGGCTAATTGTTTGGCTTCTATCCATTTGGTGAAGTAATTAATGTCTACTATCAAAAATTTCACTTGGCCTTTTCTCGGGGTAAAGGAGCCGAGAATGTCCATTCCCTACTTTGCAAAGGGCCATGGGGAGATTATGGAGTGGAGTGGTTCTTGCTTCTAATGGATGAGGTTGCCATGCTTTTGGCACGGTATGCATTTTTTGACAAAAGTGTGGTAGTCTGCCTCCATAGTTGGCCAAAAGTAACCGGCTCGGAGTATTCTGGTGGCCACATATGCCTTCGTGCAATTCTTTTATTATGTATTGGGCTTGTTCGGTTGTGACGCATTTGAGGAGTGGTTGAATGATCCCCGCTTGTATAAGTCATCCCCTATCATCGTATACCTGGCGGCTTTAGCCAGCCAGCTCTTGTCAGCATCAGGCGGAGGGATACCGATTTTAAGATATTGGATGTAGGGAGTTGTCTAGTTGTTGGCTTGGTTTTAGGCTAGGTTTAGGCAAATGTTTGTTGTGGACGGTGCGGATAATGTCTATTGTAAGAGGGATATGTGCCGGCTTTTTAGCTTAATGTTGGTTAGTTTAGATAGTGTGTTGGCTCTAACATTTTCACTTATGGGGATGTATTGGACGCACACACGTTCAAAAGCGGATTGGATGACGTTGCAGACTAGGTGATAGTATTGCAGGATGGTAGAGTCTTTGCCCACTGTGAGTTTGGAATTGGTTTTGCACGTGAGTGTTTTGACGCCAACTTCGTGTGCGAGGGATAAGCCGGCTAGGATGGCTTCATATTCGGCTTGATTGTTGGAGGTCTTAAAGGCAAAGTGGAGGGATTTTTCAATGAGTATGTCGTTGGGGCCTTCAAGAACGATATCGGCCCCTGCCCCTTTCAGATTTGAAGAACCATCTACGTAAAGTGTCCATTGGTCCTCTTCAAGGGTGTGTTGTAAGTCGTTTAAAAAGTCGAGAAGGCATTGAGCTTTTATGGGGCCGTAGGGTTCGTAACGTGTGTTAAACTCTGATAGTTCCTTGACCCAAGAGGACATGTGGCCGACAAGGTCTAGCTTTTAGAGTATCTTCTGAATGGGATAATTGGTTTTAACGATGATGTTGTGGTTTTGGAAGTAGGGGCGTAGGTGTCGTGCTGCATGTACTAGGGATAAGGACAGCTTTTCCACCATTTGGTACCTGTTTTCTGGATCCTGCAAGGTTCGGCTGACGAAGTATATGGAATGTTGAGTGCCAGCGACATCCTGAACTAGCGTGGCACTTACAGTGTGATATGTTGCGGTAATGTAAACGAGAAGGGGTTGGTGGATATTCGACTTATGGAGGATAGGTGGTGATCTTAAGGAGGCTTTGAGGTTTTGGAAGACTTGCTCACATTCGTCGTTCCAAGAGAACCTTGCGGATTTCTTAAGTAGTTGAATGATTCGCTGGGTTTGCTCAGCTAATTTGGGTAGGAAACGGGATATGGCGGTCAGACGGCCAATGAGGAGTTGTACTTCCTTGACATTATTGGGGCTTCTCATCTTAATAATGGCATTACATTTTTCGGGCTTTGCTTCTATGCAGCGTTGTGTTAGCATGAAGCCAAGTAATTTGCCACGATCGACGCTGAAAACATATTTTTCAAGGTTGAGGTGGAGGTTGTACTACCGTAATGTAGAGAATACTGTGGATAAGTCTTGAGCGTGCTGGTGATGACTTGGGGATTTAACAACCATGTCATCGATGTACACTTCGACAAACTTGCCCATTATATGGCTGAAGACTTTATCCATCAATCGTTGATAAGTTGCTTTTGCGTTTTTCAGGCTGAAAGGCATGACCTTGTAAAAATAGTTGGCGTCGTCTGTGATGAAGGCAGTCTTGTTCATGTCGGTTGTGGCCATTGGGATCTGGTTGTATCTGGAGTATGCATCTAGAAAACTGAGGACCTTGTTGCTGGCTGCACCGTCAACTAGCCGGTCAATATTGGGTAAAGGGTAAGCGTCTCTAGGGCAGGCCTTATTGAGATTTGTATAATCGACGCACATTTGCCATTTGCCATTTGCTGTTTTGACCAGAACTACATTAGAAAGCCAGGTGGTGTAGTGGGCTTCCTCGATGAAGCCTGCGCTTAGTAACTTGTCGGCTTCGACTTTTGTTGCTAGTCGACGTTCTTCGCCAAGCTTCCATTTTTTCTGGAAGACGTATCCGAATTCTTTATAAATGGAGAGCTTGTTGATTGCAACTTGAGGGTCAACGCCGGGTAAGTCAGCGGCTGACCAGGCAAAGAGGTCGGTGATGCTGATTAGGGTGGGTGTTAGTATGTCACGCTGTTCTTGTCGGAGGTCGGTGCCCAGTTTGAGGGTGCGTCCATTAGGGAGTTCTAAGTCTACAGTTTCATCGACTTGTTCGAGGCGTGCATCGCATCCTACTCTAGGGTCCAAGTCATTCCCAGATAAGTGTCAGAGCCGGGTGGGCACTCAATGTTGTTTGTTTGGAGGATGGGTAGTTATAGACGTAGGCTGCCCATGTAGCATTCGCGCACGAGCCGTTGGTCGCTGTGGATGGTAAGAATCTCACCAGATGGAGATGGGAATTTCATGGCCAAGTATGTCGTAGATACAATAATGCCTAGAGTGTTGAAGGATGGTCGGCTGAGGAGGACATTGTATGATGTAGGCGCGTCTACGACAAGGAAACGAATGGGGATTGTTTTGGTTTGAGTGCCATCACGAAAAACGGTATGGAGATCGATGTACCCGCGAGTGGAGACCTTCTCCCTGGAGAAGCCGTATATAGGTTCATCATAGGGGACCATGGCAGTAGTGGGAAGCTGTACTTTCTGGTATGTCATCCAATATAAGATGTCAACTGAATTGCCTTGGTCGAAAAGAGCCTTCTTGACCGCATAGTTTTTAAGTTCGACCGTGATGACTATGGGGTCGTCCTGCTGGTGATCGATGCCACGGAAATCATCGTCTGTAAAGGTAATGAGAGGCATGCAGCGTCTATGGTGGGAGTGGGTTATGTGGTTAATGGACTAGAGTTGGCAGAGATGTTTCTTTTTGGCTGAGGAGGTAGACCCGCCACTAGCAATGCCGCCAGAGATGGTGTTAATTGTGTCGCATAATGGGGGATCAGTTAGGGCAACATCAGTGAGGGCAGATTGGGGTTCATGGCTGGTTGGTTGGGTGGGGCGCTTGTCGCGGCGAGAATCGGTAAAAGGGTGGCGACACCTGGGTGGTTGGGGTGGTAATGGATGAGACGAAATAGGATGATGGATGAAGGTGGGAAAGGTGGAAGTAAAGTTGTAAGGTGGGATATGAGTAGTGGGAAGGGTGGCAGCGGGGGTAGGTGTTGCGGGGTGTCCTGGGAGGGTGGGGTGCAAGTGTGTGTGATGGGTAGAGATGATGGGTGTCTGCTGTGTGCGGGGTAGGATTGTACTCGCTTTCTTCCTCACTAGGCTGGTAAGCTGGAGACTTTGTGGCTTCTGATGCTCCTTTGGCTTTTCCCTTCTGGGTGGGGTCAGCCTCAATCTTCCTCCTTAGTTGGGAGTTTTCTTGTCTGAGAGCCTACATCTCATCAGCACTGCGCTTCTTCAGATCAGCCATCTCTTGTTACATTTTGGCTTGGCCTTCAAGGATGGCGGCCAAGTCCGGGATGGTGCCAGTAGGCGTTGCAGGCCCTGATTCAGTTTGCTTCGTCACTCTAGCTCTGCTGCGAGTAGAAACCATCATCAAGAAAGGCGAGTTGATACGTAAGGTGTTACTTCGTGCCCCACGGTGGACGCCAATTGTTCCGCTTGATTTATCTAGTTACTATTTGCATCCTTGGGGGTTATGTAGGCGGACTTTACTATTATAGTCATGTTAGGCCGCCTAGGTGCAGTACAACTATCATCTTGTCCACAACGTCATCCAATCCGCTTTTGATTGTGTATGCTCCAACACATCCCTAGAAGTGAAAATGTCAGGGCCGACATCCTATCTAAACTAGCCAGCAGTAAACTAAAAAGCTGGCACAAATCCTTCTTACAATATACATAATCCGCACCATCTACAACAAACATTCGCCTCAAACTGGACCCAAACCACGCTGAAAACTAGACGACTCCCTACATCCAATATCTCAAAACCGGTCCGTCACGAAATTCACTTGAAAACCACTTTGATTGGTGGTCTACCGATTGAAGGTCGGGGAACACCATCCATACGCAGCGGAAGACTCGATAAAGGACGATTCTCTCTGGTTTCTCACTAGAAACTCACACACACACACATAGTGTTTTGAACCCTAGGAGGAGAAATCAATAAAAGCTCAAATGGAAGAATTGGACAACATCAAGTGAGAGATTTAATAGACAAACTCAAAGGATAGCCAACAAAGACAATCAAGAAACAAAGGCAAAGCAATAAGGGATGGCACACAAAAGAGAACCTAAAGAATAGGTCTAGAATATGGTCAAACAAAACCAAAATTCAAACAAGACTAAAAAAACAAGTTAAATCAAGAGCATATGCACATTATTTTTCAAAGGAATGGTCAATACTAAGTTGTGAACTGTTTTTGATTCACTCATTCTTTTCACTCAAATGATTCACACACTATCTGGCATTGCATATTTTCGCATCATATATCTTTTCCACAGATTTTATTTTCAACTTACACAGATCATGTGCATCTATTCCTTTAAATCACAATTCACTTCAATTGCAGTTTTCCAAGTCCATTCAAATGGTCAATTGCATATAACAGATTTCAAAATTGATTCAACTAAAAAAATGATGAAAAGCACACTAAACAACAATGACTTCGCAAGAAACTCTAGGGCAATGCAAACAATTAGCAATATGTAGCAGACTTGAATTAGCAAGACCAACAATTCTGCAGCAGAATTCACACAAATGAATCAGACATCATAAAACACTATTGAGTTAAATAGATAGCAGTGGTAGAAAACAGAAATGACTGATGTTGAATCAAGGAAACAGAAATGGCCAAAAACAACTATAGTGAACAATGAAGGCCAGAAAGGAGACATCAAAAATAGAATGTGCAAGATTCATTGCCACACAACATGATATAACCAAGGAGTACACAACAACAATATGCAACTCAATCAGCTCAGACAAGCACAAAAGTCTGCCAGTTATGAATATGTTGTAAATTAATGTAAGCAAAGAAAATCAACCTTGGATAGGTGGAGAAATATTAGAAACACTAATTCAGCAAAACAGAACACCATAATATATTTTCTCAAGGTAATTGATATTGCAAAAGCTGTAGTGAAAACAACAACAGGATCTCGGCCAAAGCATTCAAATTAAGAAACTAAAGTGCTTCCAACACATAAAACAACACAATGGAGTGAAATAGATGTAGTCTTTAAACTACTATGCAAAATATGTTTCAATCACAAGACCTCACACCAATACTGGAATGAAAACACGGTACTGGTTTTAAAATCAAGCATTGAGTCAAACAAATTACCAAAAACTCAGCAGTTGCACATTGGCCTGCAAAACTAAAGTAGTTTGCACATAGCAGAAAAGTCAAAGTGTAGCTTAGAAACAACTAAGGCAAACAAAACAACAAAGACTCAGCCTATGTGTGGACCAAAACCAACTAGACTTCCATGTAAACAATCTAAATAGAATCAAATGTATCATGAATGCAGTGGAAGAAGTAGAGTTAAGTCATTACAATCATTGGTCAGCAATGGATTTTTCTATCATGAATACAGAGGCAGTTTAAGCATAATTGAACAAGAAGAGTATCAATTGGCACTGTAGACAATTTGCTAATGATCTAATAGCAAATTCAGAACTCATACAATCACAAGAACTAATCAATTAAAAATAGAACAGAACATAGACTGAACAAAAGTGAAACAATGAACAATAAACAAATTAGGCACAACGTCTATGGAATTCAGTGACATATAAAACGAATTAAACAAAAACTAAGACAAAACACAAGAATAGAAAATTGAAAGCTAGGTAATCAAATTGAAAATAAAACCTAACTAACATGCATTGAGCGGCAGATTCAACAATCTAGACATTTCGTCATAGTATTGATTCAGGAAAATTAGAACAAACATTTTGGAATCAATATCAACAATAAAACACAACGGCACAAATTCAAAAGAGAAAAAAATCAGACTCAAGCAGAGCATGAACAAGACAGATTCAAACAAAAAATTAAAGAAGAACAAAAATAAGATGAAGAACACTTATCTTTGAAGACCTCTGAGAACCGAGTGGCTCTAAATACCACTTGATGAGGCCAGTCTATCTCGAAATTTGCCAGAAAACCTCTCCAATTGGTGTTCTACTGATTGAAGCTCGCGGAAGACCATCCATATGCAGCGGAACACTCGATAAAGGATGATTCTCTTTGGTTTCTCATTGGAAACTCACACACACACACGGTGTTTGGAGCCCTAGGAGGAGAAATCCTCATCTAAGGGGAAGGGTGAGCTGACGAATGGGGGTTTATCTCAACCACTATCTCATTCATCTAAGTTGATCCATACATGAGGTTGGCTTGCCTTTATATAGGTGGAAAGGCAGCCGATAAACAACAACGAAGAGGAGGCCATCTAACAGATTCCTAACGACAACAAAAGGAAAAACGTGAAAGGAGAAAAGGAGGGTTCAAATATCGAATCCCAGCGGTTGGTGATTCACACGTGATGAAGAATCCCTAACAAAGGCTTTACGAAAGGAACGCGTGATGGTTTGAGGCAAGAAAAGCCAACGACGCCTCTTGAGAAGAAGGAATTAGACGCTTGAAGTGAGAAACCCTAGCACAACTTTCACGTGGGAGAAAAGTTTGCTTATGCGTGGAGAGTACTTGATTGGGCTGTTGAATGATGAGTCTCGACCCAATTAAAAACAAATGAAGAAAGATGCATGCTACACGTGGAGGAAAAATGTGTTGTTGGGCTGCACTTGTCACGCGTAGAAGAGCTTTCTGGTTGCAGGCCCATAGAAGACTCAATTAGGCGATGCTTGAAGAATGCGCTGGATGCCATTTTGTAGACGTGTGAGGTGTGCGAATGAAATTGGGATGCTCGAGGCCCAATCAAGAGGGGTGAGGAAATCTGGTGTGTGCGGAAGGCATGGAGAAGAATTAGGCCACAAGCCCAATGCCAACATTTCAATAATTTGCAGCTTGGAAAAATACGCTACAATTAGCAAAACAAACCCAATTAGAACAACTTTTATTTAATTAAAAATAAAATAAAATAAAATAAAATAAAAGAAATGGGCCTAGCCAATGGCCTAAGCTATGAGGCTTAATGAGGTCACATCAATAAACGAGAAATAAAAATTTTGAAATGACAAAAAAATCAGAAAAGAGGACAGTTGTCAAGAATTTAAATAGCTGTATTTAGGTATTATCCCTATTAGTTTGTTTTCTTATAATTATAGTAGATATCTTTTCAATTGTGAAGATTTTGTTTAGATTATAATTATTAGTTGTGGATGTGTGATTCCTTTTATTTAGTGAATAAAGTCATTTTTTGTTTATCTTTAAATAATGGTATGTGTAACACCCCATTTAATTAATGACCCTAATTAAAGGAAGCGTCACACAGATTAATATAGTAAGCATGGCCCTAGAGTGTAAATGTTACTCCTTACAATTGTCCAAAAGAAACAGGAAGGAAACTCAAGCACACCACGATGCTGGTAACATAATATCATAATGTATCAACAACATTTCAAAGTAAAACTTAAAGACAAGACAACACATGGGTCGTAGCCCTAAAAGAAAACTCCAAGTAAAAGGAATCCAGCCCAAGCAGGTTATGCAGCAGAGTCACCATTTCTCTGTTGGCTACGAGAATTTCTCGCATCTGCTCATATCAATAAATTAATGATCATCGTAAAAAGAGAGAACCATACAAGCAAGACATACAACAAATAAAAGGGTAAGCTAGAGTAGAAAATGATTTATCATACAACTACGTACAATTTTATAGTTCAATATGCATAAGCCAACAAATCATGTTATGACCTGCAAACAATACACTAAGACTCAGACACAACTCATTCGAATACATATAATTAGTCGGATTCAGTAGATGCTTGCACTTATGGTGGCTTTTACCGCTCTACCGAGCTAATTGTTCTAGTGTCTCATCCCCCACACATAAGGTTAGCCCTTAATGGGTTACAGCCCTCCTACTACTCTCACCACTCGAGTCAGTACGCTCTATGTGAGACTAACTGACACTTTAGAGTGTTAGAATGCAATCCTTACGTTGAATCCTTACTAAATTATATAGATAGGGCACCACCATGAACTCCTACTAACAGGGGTCATGGAATTACGTTCCGACCAACTGAGGCACCACCATGAGGTCTCACCTAGAGGCTCATGGAATTATGCCCTAACCAATGAGGCACCACCATGAAACTATCATGGAATTACGTCCTAACCACAAACAAATCATGTTTCACCAACCAAGTAGGTACTTATCATGCATACCAATCTCATGCCAAACTTTATAACCCACCTTCATTCATATTCCATACCGAAACCATACCAAACTCATCATATTCACTCCATGAACCAATTCCATACATGCACATCACTCATTCCATGCTTTTAACATATTAATTCACCCAAACATGTGGCAAACATACAAGGACAGAGGAGAAAATAGAACCAATATGCACTCTCGCTCAGCTCCTCGCTCAGGCAGAAAGGTTTCGCTCAAGTAGAGAGGTCTCGCTCAGGCGAGAGGGTCCTCTTACACAAGCGAGCTCCTTTCGCCTAGGCAAGAGGTCGAAAATGGGAACAGTGGCTTCCTGCGATCTTTCGCTTGGCAAAGGGCTTCGACACCAGACTCAACGAACCCAGCAGCTTCAAGAGCGGACTCGAGAGCTGAGAATAGTGACAAAGGAAGAATAACAGGGTTACTATATTGAACCCAACAAAAACCACAAAAACTAGCTTAGAAAGAGAAAAGCATGGTTCAAGAACAGACTTACATGAAGGGTGAACGAAGTTGAACTAGCTCGAATGGGACGGAGGGACAAACCCTAACAAAGGTTTTATGGCACTGATTTTTCAGAGTGAGCTGCAAATGAGGGACCTTGGCTGCTTTAGGGGCCTTCGCACCCTATGAGCCAGCCTTTAGGCCCAACAGTGTAGCAGCCCTTAAACATTAGGACACTAAATAAAAGTGGGCCTTACATTCTCCCCAACAGCAAAAATTTTCAACCTCGAAAATGGAGACTTACCAAAAAAATAGATGTGGATGTGACTTGCTCATATCCTCCTCTAACTCCCAAGTAGAGTCACTTGTCCTCCAGTCCCAGATGACTTTGACTAAACTGACTGGTTTTCCCTTACGTTCCTCAACTTGGCTATCCTCTAAGTCAATTGGTCCACTACAACCCAAATTAGAACATCCTCGGCTTCCAACACATGAGATGGATCAAAGACATACTTCCTCAATTGTGACACGTGGAACACCGGGTGGAGATTTGCCAACTAAGGAGGCAAAGCAATCTCATAAGCCACAGGCCCAATCCTTCTCGAGATCTAATAAGGGCCAAGAAACTAAGGAGAAAGCTTCCTCGAGCGGAGAGCCCTTCCCACACCAGTGGTTCGTGTCACCCTCAGGAATAAATGATCTCCAACCGTGAATTCCAAGGCTCTCCTCCTGCGATCTACATAAGCCTTTTGTCTACTCTAAGAAGCCTACATATCCCTCACCATTCTCACCTTCTCGGTAGTATGCTCCAACAACTCTAGCCCAACCAATACTGCTTCCCCATCTTGATACCAACAAAGAGGGGTCCTACACTTCCTTCCGTATAGAGCCTCACACGGTGCCATGTCGATGCTTGCATGGAAATTGTTGTTGTAGGTGAACTCTATCAAAGGCAAAACTTCATCCCAAGCACCTAGATGATCCAGTACGCATGTCCTCAATAAGACCTCAACCAACTGAATTGTTCTCTCAGATTGGCCATCAGTTTGGGGATGATAGGTTGAACTCATGGTTAGTTTGCTACCAAAAGCACTTTATAACATCTGCCAAAACTGGGAAGTGAACTGTGGATCCCTGTCTGAAACAATGCTCGAAGGTACCCCATGCAACTTAACAATCTCCTTAATGTACAGCTAAGCCAACTTGGCCATGGACATCCTCAAGTTCATCGCCAAGAAATGAGCACTCTTAGTCAATCGGTCTACTACAACCCAAATCATATCATGGCCTTGGAAGGTTCGTGGCAAATGGGTCACAAAGTCCATGGCTATGCTATCCCATTTCCACACTATATTTCCAAAGGCTGTAGAATTCCACTAGGTCTCTGGTGCTCCACCTTTGCCTTCTGACATGTCAAACAGGCTGATACAAACTGATCTACATCTTTCTTCATACCCTACCACCATAAGGTTTCCTTGAGATCTTGGTACATCTTAGTCATGCCAGGATGCAAGCTAAGACGACTCTTATGCACTTCCGCAAGGATCAACCTCTTCATCTCAGCATCATCTAGTACACACACCCTACCCTGGAACCTAAGTATACCATCACTTCCCAATGTGAAATCCTTCGCTTCCTCTAATCCAAGTTGTTCTCTCACTCAGTTCAAACTCACATCCAATAATTGTCTCTCTTTAACTGAGGCCAAGAAGTCACTAGATATAGTCAAAGTACTACACCTAATGAACTGGATCCCAACTCCACCTGTAGCTTCATATCTCTGAATTTCTCCAACAACTCCACCTCCTTGATCATAAGGTGTGCAGTATGCACTGTCTTCCTACTCAAGGCATTTACTACCACATTTGCCTTCCCCAGATGATAAAGTAGCTCAAAATCATAGTCCTTCAAGAATTCCATCCACCTCTTTTGCCTCATGTTCAACTCTTTCTGATCAAATATATACTTAAGACTCTTGTGATCACTGAACACTCGAAATTGAGCACCATAAAGATAGTGCCTTCATATCTTCAAGGCAAACACGATGGCTGCTAACTCTAGGTCATGAGTGGGGTAGTTCCTCTTATGCACTTTGAGTTGCCTCGAAACATATGCCACTGCCTTCTTCTCTTGCATCAACACACAGCCCAAACTTAGATGAAAGGCATAACAATAAACCTCAAAGGGTTTACCAACATCTGCAATCACCAGTATAGAAGCACTCGTCAACCTCCGCTTAAGCTCTTGAAAGCTTTCCTCACACTTATTCGTCCAAGTGAAAGGTTAGTCCTTCCGGGTAAGCTATGTTAGAGGCGCCACTATCTTGGAGAATCCTTCTAGGAATCTCCTATAGTAGCCAGCTAAACCCACGAAGCTCCTGATCTTTGTGGCTGACTTGGGACTCTCCCACTTAATCACCGCATCGACCTTCGGTGGATCCACCGCTATTCCTTGAGCAGATATCACATGTCCCAAAAAATCTACTTCATTATAGTTGGCATATAGTTGCTTCTCCCTTGGGATGTAAGACTCGTGAAAATTAATTAATTAAATAATTAATTAATTAATAAATGCAGGTAGAAAGCGCCCTTATGGCATTAATTATTGTTTGATGTGACGTGGAAAAGTACTAGCTCAAATGGTTAAGAGTACTTTGATTGTGTGAAAGGACTTGATTTTGAGTCCTATGTATGCCAATTATGTGTTGTTGTTTTATTATTGATTTTTAATAATACGTATGAGTATGGAATTGGTAATGTAAACTTATATTCATTGGGGTGTATCACCAAATGTGAATTGGCATAGTGGATGTGCTTTGGCATTATGAGTGAAGGTTCATGAGTTCAAACCTTGGTAGACAGAACTTAACCTTTATTTTTACTAAATTTATCTTGGAATGAATGTGGAAATGTAGAGAGAACCTAGCAGAATGGGGCAGCCAAGAGGGTTGGAAAAACCACCATATAATTAACATTGAAGAGGAATTAAAACCATAATTAAGCCCAATTTAGTTTTAGTTTTTAAAACCCATCCTAAAGACACCTATAAAAGCCAAATTTTAGGTAAAGGGAAGGGTTTTGGCAGTGTGGTGAACTGGTATAGAGAGGAGCACGAGATTGAGCGTGTGAGTTTAGTTTTAGGTGTGCAAGGGCTGAAGTAAGAAGGCAATTGTGGATCAAGGGTCATGTTGGTCTCAACTTTGATCACTAATTTCAGGTTAGGGGAGTTGTCTTTGTGCATGTAAATTCACTGATGTGTGTGCTATGATTCTGGAATTATTGGCTTTCTCACATGAATTCTAAATGGTGTACATATCTATATTCTATGTAGTGTGAATGTAAATTAGTTGGTTTGATATTTGGGTGCAAAGTCTTTTGTGCTTATATTGGGTATAATGAGGGTTTTGGTATGGAATTTGGTAAGGATGACTCAATCTCGAATTGGGGTA
>Ga0099823_1000744_pt1 | contig 23841 bp, 9 predicted proteins | sample CowpearedBW_FD_76831 | JGI IMG/M metagenome (GOLD analysis project Ga0099823, IMG submission 76831) | Root nodule microbial communities of legume samples collected from California, USA - Cow pea red BW | ecosystem: Host-associated > Plants > Roots > Nodule | place: USA: California | collected...
GGAAGACTTGGATTTAAATGCCGCATCCAAGAGACGAAAACTTAAGAGGGAGCATCTAGCGACTGGTGAGCCTGGGGAGTACTCACCTGTGGCTCCTCCACCTCCTCCCCCTGGTATTGGTATGTCACTGGGGTATGATGGAAGGGATAGGGGAGACAGAAAGGGGCCCGTCATCCAGCATCCAAACTACATAGATGAACCAAATATCAGGATTCACGGTAAAGAGGTGGCTAGCAAGTTGAATCGCCGTGATTCAGACCCGTATCCTTCACCTGTTGATCACTGGACTGTTTACGTATGTTTCCTTCATTTGCATGTATTATGTCCACTACGTTTTACATCCTTCACTTTGGGAATCGTGGTATGGACTCCTTGCTTGATGAGTTACCTAAACATGCATTTTATTTTATCATTTATGCATGTTTGAATTGCTTAATGTCCATTCACTTTTTTCATAGAAAAGGAGAGCTAGTTTGAAATCCTTGAGCTTTTTGCGTTACTTTAGTTAAATAGATGTTTTGGTTGGATGTTGTATTTCCATTATTATATATGTTCAGTGCTGTGACCTTAATTGAGTTTTAGTTTGTATGATCGTGAATGGGATGATGAGAAGAGACAAAGAGCTGACCAAAAGCGGAGGCACCGGAAGTAGCAAATCTAAAGGGGCGACTTCGCAACTAAACTTTTTTGAAGGTTGTTTCATTTCATGCACGTGCTATAATGCTAACTTTGTGCGTGAGTTGAGGTGGTGGGTTCACAACACTTTTAACTGTCAGCCCTCTCACTTTTTTGGTAACTTTTGCCAGATTTCGCAGAGTTGGATTTGTTTAGTCTTTCAAAAGTGAGCATGAAGGTGTTATGAATTCTCTTATAGACTTGTATATAGTGTTGTATATTCTGGATAGCCGGTGGTCAAATGTACTTCTGAAAATGTGATTATTTCTTTTAAACCATCATTTACATCAATAGACAAACCTAGGAAGCATAGATGTTGTAGACTTGGTGCAATTGTTCGGTGGTCTTTCGTGAAGATGGTTTCGTTGCACCTGTGGTTACATATCCATGCATTTAAATTGTTGAACCCCAATACTGGATGTTTGTTTGGTTATTAAAACCAAGCTTCGGAAATTGAGCCTCTCAACATGATTATTCTGTTAGCAAGTTTCATGAATACATCTCTACTCAAATTATAGTTTCCTTTGTCAAGTTTATTTTACGCCCCCTATTTTTTTAGAAGGTACACGTAAATACATGATTATTTATAGATATTATGGAGTTTGTTCTCTTTTTAATTAAACACTACTGATATAGTTGAGTTGTTTCGTGAAAGTAACTGAGTTTAGTAGGTTTGCTTGCCATTTGTTAGTAGGTTCTCAACTTCGCTCAAAAGAACATGATGTATAACCATCCTTATTTCCCTAGTCACTATAGGGAAATGGCTGATTTGTTTAAAATGAATCCATGGCAAATCCTGAAAGAAAGGTAAATCCAAAAATGGAACTGTTATTTTAATTTTAATGAATACAGGACATGCAATGCATTATGGTCTCTAAAAAATATCTCATTAAACATGAGGGGAACAACAATATGGTTCGGAGAATGGGTTGTGAGTAGCTGTAGGAGAGTTGTAAACTGCGATATTCATTGTGTCATCTGCATGCTCGTGCTTGTGTTCTTCCTTCGGATTAAAGCTATGTTGCTCGATGCCAAATCCACCTTCCCATCCCAGCTGATAGAAGAAGCTGCACAGGTCCCTCTGATAAGCATGGCTAAAACTAACAGAGGATTCCAAAAGTGTCTCCCAGCTAAGGTTCTCGTCATCTTCTCTTTCTTGTTCAATCAAAGGCTTCTCTTCTTCAGCCTCAAACACTTTTCCTTTGATGTCAACAGTATCCCTTCTCGTCACTACTTGTCTTTCAGTGAAATCCGAAGGAGATTCCGCAGAAGAAGAAGGGCTAGTAATTGGGGACGAAGACTCCGTTAACTGCCACATTCCACTGAGAAAACTTTCCAAAGCCTTGATTTGTATGTATGGAATTGGCTCCACCAAGGGATACTCGTGCAGTCCACACATACCCTTTACCTTGCACCACTCATAAAACTCGTAAAGTTCATTAGTTTGAACTGCAGCTTTCTTGTATATATTGAAAGCGGCTATGCAGTTTCTATACGGCATATCAAGAAGATTGTCCATAACCCCAACTATTTCTCTTCTGAACTTTGTATAACAAACGAAGCTGTCACGAATTATGAGTTTCATGGCACACTGCACATTTAAACTTCGTGATGCAACCCCTACTGGATAACATTGCATCACCCTATCCATAAAGCTCTGTAGTTGTGGCAATATTTCAAGCACTTCCCCCAGTCCCTTCATTTTCTCATGAAAACTTTCAGCTCCAGCAGTGGGTTCCTCTTTCTCATCTACTTCCCGTCCTTCCATTGTGGTGTCATCCAAAGCAACACAGTTAAGGGCTTCATCCAGAAGGTGTGCGTAGGATGCGACAAAGTTTGTGTAGGAAACCGGACAAGAGGAAGATTCATCCTTGAAATGGCAAGGGTGGAGAGAAATCAAGGCATTGGAACGTGTCCACAAGAGTTCACTCCAGAGGGTGCTTTTCCCCGGAACAGAACGAAGCAAACGGTGAAGAAGAATGAGACATTTGAGTGCAACACGCCAGCTACGAGTGGTTCCAAATCGACGAGTGAAGCTGACTGCGAAGGAGTGGCAGGTAGTTGGCGAAATGGAGAAGAGTTTCAAAAGGCGGTGTATGTACTTTTCATGCAGAGGCAAGTCATCTGGGGCTGTTGCTTTTATGATGATGATGTTCATGTCAGAGAAGCCACTCACTGCAGCAATCTTTGCATAGCTCATGAAGCTGCGTTCTTTTAAAGAAGTGCAAACTTGCCTGAATCGCCTCTGCATTTCTTTTCTTCTTTATATGCTTTTTTCGTGTATGAGATGAGACGGTGATGTGGGGGTGGCAGAAGAGAATAGAAGAGAAGACAAGAGTGAAATATGATTTGGTGGGACTTGTTTTCAAGGGTGAACCATAAAAATGGTGTCCCAAGTTGATTGTGTTTGTTGTCGCTGTGTGCTAAATTGACATTTTTTTGAGTGGGGTTTGGTCTTTGGTGCTGTCGGGGCTACAACTACGAGGGAAATTGTTGTGTAGCAGTTCACAAATGCCGGATGGAGATGTAAACTAATACCTCTGGAAAGAGACAGAAAGCCTGCAAAACTTTTGCATTAGGAGTTATGCTATGGAAATGGGACGAGGCCCAAATTGGAGAACGATTAGAAAACTCGAAATAAAATCCTAATATTGTTTGGTATCTTCTGTGGGGGAATACATTCCTGTTCTAAAATTTATCGTAGTGGTGCAAATTTCTTTTCAAAAGGGTATTTTTTATTTGTTATTTATTTAAAAAAAGTGTTATGTATGTGTGACTCGAGTTTTACACAAATTTTTAAAAATAGAAATCATGTTTTAAATGCACTAATGTCTAATTATATTTTTTATTTTTATTATAAATATGAACATTGTTGTGTTATAAGGATACTCTTACTACCAATCGGGATATCCTTCACAATCCTATCATGATGCCAGAAGTTAAAGATGTGGTAAGTCAACGTAGTCGTGTGTTGTTGTTTGTTAATTTTAGAGATGCCTCTTGTTTTGGTCTATTGCGTTTGGTCTGCAGTATGTGGATTTGCAGACCAGCTCACGATTCACTTCAAACTTTTAATTACTTTACTTTTATTAAATTAAATTAATAAAAATAGTAAAAATAATATTTTTTTATAAACTCAACTTAAAATAAGTAATATTTATAATTGTATAATTTTTAATTTTTAAGTACATGTATATTGAAAATAAAAATGACTTGGAATCAGATTGAAATATGGAAATAAACATGAATGAACGAACTAATTTTGATAAATCGGAGAATAAACGCGAATGAAAAAGTTGCTTACAAGAAACACATATGATGTGTTATACCAGTGTTGGATTTTAAATTTAAGTCAAATTATGCAAATTAGATGTGAACCAACCCATCGTAGGCCCGTAGTGACTGCGAGTTATGGAGGATGAGCCTAATCTCTCTAGCATGCTAAAGTACTTAGCTTAGTCTATATTTTTTTTTTGTAGGTTTGCGGAGTCTACATGGTTAGTCTGCATTGTCATCTTTAGTTAATTTATTGTTATTTAGTTTCTTTTAATAATTGTTTGAATTTTGTGAATTATTGATATTTGAATTTGTGTGTTGTGAGGAATAGAAAATTGAATGGAAGTTACAATTATTAAATTATTATAGTGATCGTTTTGTGTAAGGGGGGGAGGGGGGAAATGAAGATATCAAACTTGTTAAGTGATAAAAATTAGTGAATTAATTGAAGTTAAGATAGTATAAGTTTAGTCCAAAAAAGAGAATAAATTGTCATAGTGGAATTTTAATGGGGGTATATTTCACAAGTTTGATTATGTTGTTAATTAGATCTTAAATTTTTTTAATGGTCGTGTATTTAACAAGTTTAATGATGTTGTTAATTAGACATTGAATATTGTCAATTCTTAAATTGTGATATGTATTAGATGATCATCAAGTACATGTCACATTCACTTGTATTTCAAACAATATCGATTTAAATATTAAAAAAAAACAAGAAACAAAAAATTGTGCTTCATATGCATGACTTCCATAGAATTAATTCATATTTAAATTAATCAAAGTTGTGTTACTTTTACGTAATTATGAGATCAACAACAAAATTAGAAAAATCGTGGTTACGAGCTACAACTTCTGTATATTTTCAATTATAAGATAAAGTTGACTTTGTGAAATACAAGTGAAGTCTGCTTCACGGAAATGGCTTACTCTTTAATATATTTACAAAATAAAAGTCGCATGTTATAGTCATTTGAAAAATAAATTTCCACGAACTGGAAAAATTTTCATTATTTGATATTAGTATATCACTATTATCGACTCTTATGTAGAGATGTTGAAAATATAATGCTTTTTAATTATAAAATAAAAGTTCAAAAGAATAAGTATCAAGATCATGACTCTGAACAACTGTGGTGAAATAGTCAAGTTGAACCCCCTAATTCAATCAATATTAACTATTTAAATTTGGAATTACATAATAAATTATATTTATTTGTTTTATCATGTCTAAGTAATAATATGATTTCAACAATATATTCTCAAAACATATTTATTTTATGAATTTGTCACCTGTTATTTTCTAACTCATTGGAATTGTGTGTGTATTATTCTAAGCAATTATATTTATATTGATGATATTTTTTTTTAGTGCGTTAAGGGTAACGAATGTCAAAATTTTGTCTTATGCACGATCAAATGTTTACTAATTAGGACATTATATAGCTACTTAAGTGGTAGGATCATAATTCATTAATTTTACTTTCAGGATATTATTATTTAGGTTTAGAGGTTTCAAAGTATAGGTTGATTTAACACGAATTGAGCTAACAAATGATCAGTTCAACCTGATTTACTTTTTTTGTGAGATAGAAATTTTATAATCTGATCTAACTGTGAGTTAACTAACTTACACATGTTTTTTTTTTTTTGCAATTTATTTTATTACATTATAATGAGAGTGATTTTACTTAATTTATTTTTTATAATAGTGAAATCAAAGTGTTTACTTAATTCTAAAAATATTATTATGAAGATTAAAATAACAACGTATATAATTTAACAAACAAATTAATTAAATATTTAAATTATTCAAATATTATTGAACAACATTCTATCATTTAAAAATATGCATTTGTAAACATACATAAGTAGAAGTAATAAATAATTATAACAATTCTGTTTTAAAAAATTGTCCAAAAAATATTGATAGGTAAAGTGAGTCGAGTTCAATTAAACTAATTTTTTTAAAAATTGATTTTTTCTCGATCTAATCTGGATCGAATCCGTGATGAATCAGATTGACTCACGGATTGGATACCATTTTAATATTTCTACTTATACCAAACTTTTAAATTAAACAAAGCAGAATTAATTTACAGCTTTTTTATTCCCAAATCAATATCTATACGATGAACAATTAAAGTATTTTTATTACAGGTTTTAAAAATTTTATGGCGATTTGATTTTTTTTTTTACTGACCCAATTTACTTTGCTCTTCTATTTAGCCCTTTCACTTAATAATATATATATATATATATATATTTCATGTAAAATATATAATGATTGACAAGTGAGATATTTGAAACTCTGCATTCTTATTTTATTTATTTTAATATTTATCTTATAATTATGTAACACATTCTTCATATAAGAATAAAAATAAAAAGTCTAAATTTGTCAATTTATCATATCCAATTGATTTGGATTAAATAAGATTTTAAATATAGGCCAAATTATTTAGATATGATATAAGAAAACCAAAGTGATTGTATCGATTTTTTTTTCAACCCATCCAATTCAGCAATAACTTAGTTGTTGTATATATCAGTGTAAGAAATTGAAATTTTTAAGTGTTCAATACTTTGATTCAATATTTATCTTGCTAAGGTTATTTTTGGTGGTTAACACAATTTCAATTATATATCAGGAGCGAAAACATTACATATATTTTCAGTAATAACTAATTTTATATTTTTAAATTAATAATTTTGGCAGTTAATTCAAAGTAATATTATGAGAACGCAATAATTCCAAATTAACATGCACTTGAGATTGATAATTTCCCTTTTCGTGTTTTTCTTTTATATATTTTAAATGATTCTCTTAATGAATAATTAGAATAAACAAATTTGACTTTCATTCCACAAGATATACCTAATTATCTATCTATGGTGTCTAGTTAATCAAATTTAATTTGCAAGTTAGTAAAATTCTTGTATGGTTCAAATATAACAAGTTTTATAGAGAAAATTTCAACGATATAATAATAATAACAATTTTTTAACTTGTAAAATAATTTTGTAATTGTTTCTTTAATTGTAAATTTATAAAATCTTAGTCCTTTTTTTTTATCAAATATATATTGTAAATTTAGTTTTTCTTTTTATCAAGGTAATGTTAAACCAATATATAGAATATATTAATATTTTTGCATAATTAAAGCACATATTATATGATCTATTAATATATTTATTTTATTTCATTTATAACGAGATGGTGTGGACGGGGGCAATGAGGGTATTTCAGATAGCCTCAAAAACCCTAATCGATAGGTGAATATATAAAGGCATAAACATTAGAGAATCGCAGATAGGTTTCGTGAGTGAGGCGCAGTGAGAGAAACCCAAACCCTAATTTCGAAGATGGCGCAGACACCACCAACGCTCGAGCAGGTCCAGTGCTTCGGCCGTAAGAAGACGGCGGTGGCAGTCACTTACTGCAAGCGCGGCCGCGGCCTCATCAAGATCAACGGATGTCCGATTGAGCTCGTCGAGCCGGAGATCCTCCGCTTCAAGGCCTTTGAGCCCATCCTTCTCCTTGGCCGCCACCGTTTTGCCGGCGTCGACATGCGCATCCGTGTCAAGGGCGGTGGTCATACCTCCCAGATCTACGCTATCCGTCAGAGCATCGCCAAGGCTCTCGTCGCTTACTACCAGAAGTACGTCGATGAGCAATCCAAGAAGGAGATCAAGGACATCCTCGTCAGGTACGACCGTACACTCCTCGTTGCCGATCCTCGCCGCTGCGAGCCCAAGAAGTTCGGTGGTCGCGGTGCCCGCGCCAGGTTCCAGAAATCCTACCGTTGATTTCAATCCCTTTCCCCTTTTCTTTATATGTTATCGAAATGTCTTGATAGTACTCTCTGTCTTTTGTGTTTTGCTGAGTTTTTTAATCGGATTTTGGATACTCTTATATAATGTTTTAGTTAAGTTTTAGTTCTGTCGTTAATTTAAATATAATTGTTTGGATGCTCTTTTTTTATCTTATTTATTTTGGATTGGAAATAGCTTCTTTGTTTATATTTCTGCTTTCATCGTGGTGAAAAACATCGCTGTAACATTAGTTTTGGTTATTTCGTTTCCCGGGGATTGCGAATCCGGCTATGGTTTGGGTTTTCTCTGATTTTCTCTGGTGTATGTTTAGATTGTTTTGGGTTGGGGTCGATTTGCATGCATTGGTAATTTATGAATAGGTATTATAATGCCGTGATTAATATTTGATATAAATTGAATGAATACGTAATGCCATGATTGGGGATTTTTTGACGTGTGGCATGTAATCAGGCGTGTGTTGGTTTTAACGATTCTGCATATGTTTTTCTGCTTTTTGGTTACGTTATTATGATTTATAAATATGATTACTCCTGGATGGAAGATGTGGTTTTCTGCATTAGTTTCTGAAGAACACGTTTTGCAGTAGCAATATGAAAGCTGTTTTTGTTCCTGTTTACCTTAAGAAATTTTTGGATCTTTATGCTTCATTTCAATCTCTACATTGTCTTGGATGAAAAAAAAACTGCGGAAAGCTATCGTAATAATTAAAGCATTTCTGAATTTTTAAAGCGAGATATTATGCATTTGTATTCAAGCCACCATATAATTGAAGGTAATTTCAAATTTTTCGTTTTGTATAATATTAGTGAGGTTGCATTTTTATATTTAGATTATGTGAATGGTTTATATATTTCAGTTGGGGATTCACATATTTTGATGATAATGTTTTGGCGAAGTTTGCAAACATTCTGATTTTTATATACCGATCCACATTTAACTAAATGTATTGGATTCAAATTCAACTTTAAATTTAAATCTAGTCTATATTTTTAAGAACTCCAATTCGGGGTTTTTTTTTTTTCTAATTCCAAACCTGTTATAAATCCAAAATCCTAATTAGGGGTTATAATCCAGTTTCAAACTTTTTTACATCGAAATGTATTCCAAACCTGAATTATATATTGCTTTCGTGCAAAAACCATTATTTTCGAAAGGGATTTTGATTAGGTTTTGCAACTCCTCCCCAATGGTTGAGCTACTGTAGATTACCGATGATTAATTAAATCAAGGGAACTGGATTTATAATCTTGGAAATTTTCATTTTAAACAGTTCACATTTTTTAAACCCAACTAAAACTGGTCTGGTTGAGTATTTGGTTCTTTTTCAACTAAAATTAAGTCGTTTTAAAGCATGTATTATTTGAAATCATATCTGTGTAAAAGCCAAGAATCAGATTTAGAGAAGAAGTGTTTATTTATTTTATAAATTACTAATTTCTGTTAAACGGAAATACCTTCTTTGAAAAATAAACAATAATTTATTTGAGAGTTTTTAATATGAATTAGAGTTATGTGGAATTATGCCTACATAGAGACATGTACATAGAAATTGATTTTGGTAGAAATTGATTTTGGTTTCGTAGGATTACAAATGAAAACTTGACTTAATCGCAAAAGAGATATCTATTGTCCATTCAATTACATTTAAATTAGATTATCTTTGTTTTGGACATACGAAATTTTCTCTCTTCCCTAGGTCTTACAATAGTAATCAATGTGACAGTGCTTCAAGAAGTGATAAAATTTTAGTATTTGCTGTTAGAACAATGACTAACGGTGTGACTTTTAACATGGCTCCATTTTGTAAAAATAATAATAAAAAACGAGTTTTGAGTAATTGCAAAACTTATCCCGGGAAGACTGGATATTTGAAATTAAGTTGCATAACTTAAAGTATGAAATATGCAAGAGAATTTTAAATCTTTTAAAATAATGAAACATCGACTAATTCAAATGTAAAGACTACTTGTAAACTAAAAAAGAAATAAAAATTAAAGGAACTAAAATAAACGAGTTATAAATCCCATGATATATAAAAGAATAAAATTGTAGTTCGATATGTAAGTTTCACAGTGATTTTGTATTTCAACTCAAAGATGGTTGGTAAAAATTGAGAAAAAAAAAGGAAATTTAAGGTCAGTTAGAAATTTAAGGTGAGTTAGAAATCTCATGATAAAAACGGGTAAGGTGATTAAAAGTGACTAATATTTTATATGAAAATTTTCATATTGATATTAAATCTTCTCGTAATCTTTCCTAAAAGTAAACCTCACAAATTATATCAAACGTTGGTAGTAATAAGAAAATATAACGACAAACACTATACGAAAATTCGTGGACTTTGAATAAGAAATGGAGTTATTATTTTTTATTTAACTCTTTAATCATTCTGTGTGCTACACCGATCAATGCATTGGTGATGTTGAAAAATAAATAATACATGAACGAAGAAATTATAACTTTTAAACCAATTTTTTCAACTTTTTACAAAGAAATAATCATATATTCTTTGGATTGTTATATTTTTTATAGTTTAAAATATTAATTTTTACATTTTAAGCGTAACAATATTTTAAATTATTATTATAATATTTCCATTACATCAATAACGCTGAATCAATAATTTTACACTACCAAGTTAATCGAATGAGTAAACTTACTGAAAAAATAAAAAAAACATAACAAATAGTAAATTCAAAATGGCCCTATATTACTGGACCAAAGGGTTAATTAAGTAAAAAAAAAGGAGTTATTTGTAATTTGAAAATGGGTAGTGATTCGGGTAAACCGTGAATAGTTAGGGTCGGGTCGGGTTAAAGTTTGAGATGGAAACACTATGTAGTGTAGTGAGTATAAGCTTCTTTTTTTCTCGTAAAGTGAATTAGGGTTTTAGCAGTGGTGGAAGGTTGTTGAGGACTGAGGAGGGTTTTAGAATCAGATTTGTTCATTCCTTCTCTTTTGCTCTCTCTCTGTGATTCCAATGGCGACCCCTGTTCCTCCTCCTCCTGCCGCCGCCGACACCGCTGTGGATTACCTCAATCTTCCATGTCCAATTCCCTTCGAGGAGCTCCATCGCGAAGCTTTTAGCAAGTTCCTTTCTCCATTTCAATCTTCCATCTCAGTTTTATTTTTACTAGTATGTAACCTTTTAATTTCTTTGTTTCCGATAGTGTCGTTGAAACCAGATCTTTTTGAGGGCATGCGTTTTGATTTCACAAAGATGCTCAATCAGAAGTTCACTCTCAATCACAGGTTTCTTTACTTTTCTCTTATTTCTTTCTATTTTTATTTTTACAAGATTTAGTTTTTTAAAGCCTATTTGTTGTTGGGTGATCAGCGTGTTGATGGGACCTACGGAGATTCCCTCTCAGTCGACGGAGACGATCAAGATTCCAACTGCTCACTATGAGTTCGGCTCAACCTTCATTGATCATCCTAGGGTAATTTGGGCTTCGTTGAAATGGCCTTTCAGTTTTTTGTTTTTTTTTTGGTGCTTTTTCATTGATGATAGTATTCTGCAGTTGTTGCTCTGGGGGAGGATTTTAACTGATGGGAGGCTCAATGCTAGAGTCAAGTGGGATTTGGCTGAAAATCTCACTTTTAAAGCCAATGCTCAGGTACGCGTGTGATCGTTTCAAGTATGAGTAATGCTACCTGTAATGTTTCTGTTTTTCGCGTCATTTGTGCTTTGCTACTTCTTTGATTAGTTAGCATATATTTTTTTCGACTCTATTTTGGAAACAAGAGCTTGTACTATTTTCTGATTTCTACTTTCGAGCCGTGCCACTTGTGCTGTAACTTATATATGTCAGGAAAAGTAGAACTTCAGTTGAATATTCGTTCTATTTTTCTGCGAAGTATTTAGTTTATCCGACCCCTTACTCCTCCCCATTCTCACTGTAATAAAATAACTCTTGTTTGCATGGACAGCTTACGAATGAACCGCATATGTCTCATGGAGTGTTCAACTTTGAGTACAAGGTCAGCTAGCTTACCATTTCTTGACTAAGTCATTCAATGCCTTCCTACTCTCCTAGTCATTTTTTTTTTCACGTTCTTTTCATTAAATTTTGTCATTTGTTAGACATTCATTGTGAACAAGTTTCTCATAGATGTTCCATGTATATCTTTTCCCTGTTTTAAAGCTTCATTATAATATATTTTTACAGGGAAAAGACTATAGGTCCCAGTTTCAACTCGGGAATGGAGCCTTACTTGGAGCAAATTATATTCAGGTATGGAATCTCCATATATTTTTGCAGTATTTTTTTCTAGATGATTTATGATTTATGATTATTGACATTAATTAGATTTAACTGGCTATTAATATCATCTGGGTTTTAAGTAGCACCACAATAGCAGCGGAGCAATCCGTGGCTCCTATTGGTGCTACTGTAGTGAAGCTGTTCCTTTCTGCAGATGGTTTGGGGATCGGTAGCTCCATTCCCATGAGTGTCGTGCCTCTTCTCCTGTGCTATTTTATTTGCCTCAATTTTGCTTTCTCTATTTTTCTTTTTTGTTTAAAGCATAGATAGTAAAGTAATAACGATAGTAGTAAAAAATTTCAGAGTAACTATTATCTTGCTAACAAGTTTTTGGAAAGACCACTCCGCACTGCATCCAGATTTAACACTGATTGATGTTTAATATTTGACAGTTGTAGCACTTCTATCATCTATTTGTTTCTTTATCTTAATTAGCCGATTGTTGTGTGAAATTGCTGAGCATTACTCTTTTAATTTCCTTAATCGCTTTCTATTTTATAAGTGCTACAATTGATGCATGTCTGTGAACTCGTTTAAAATCATTACTGAAAACATCATTTTTTTGCAGAGTGTGACACAGCACTTATCATTGGGTGGGGAGGTATTTTGGGCTGGTCAGCATAGGAAGTCTGGTGTTGGTTATGGTGCTCGCTACAACACTGATAAAATGGTATGCTTGTGCAAGACTTAGCCCCCGTGTACATTATTGGCTGAGTGCCCATTTTCCTGTTCAAACTCTTTCATATTTGTTTATTGATCCTTAAATTGCTATATTGATATTGGAAAATTTTAATAGTTTGTTATTAAAAGCTGCCTGGACAAAAGCCCTTGTATACTTGCACAAATTATTTAGAAGATATGCTATGTTTTTATTTGTCTACGTGTCAACCATTGGTTATATTTCATTGCACTGTATCTTGTTCTATTTTTCAGTGATTCCTTTTCCCTTAGTGATTACTACTAATTCTTTCATTTGCTCACCTACATTTAGGTTGCTACAGGGCAAGTTGCTAGCACTGGAATGGTTGTTCTAAGCTATGTTCAGAAGGTATCCGAGAAGGTGAGTTGATAATCACATTGTAGATTTGTGTTGTTTTCATTTCAAATTTTTATTTTTTATACAAAATGTTTCTTTCAGGTTTCTCTAGCATCTGAATTTATGTGCAACTACTTGTCAAGAGATGCCACGGCTAGCTTTGGTTATGACTACATCCTTAGACAGGTAGTTTTCTCTTTCATGAATTCAGTCGTAGGTTGGAATTTGAATGTAATACAGCATGAATGTGATTATGTTAACCTGTGAACATAATATTTCATATCAGTTGTAATAGAGCTTTCTTGTGCATCTATATCCGTGCATTTGGGATTGACCCTTGCAGGAATGGAAGGGGTGAAGGAAAAATTGACATTTACCAACCCCTACATCACATCTAGATACCTTTTCAAGTTTCACTCTTCCTTGCTGTTCAATTCAATTTAACTGCAGACATAATAACACCATCAAAACTTGCAAACTTAATATATGCCTCACTTCATTCTCCAGTTGTCAAGAGGCAAAATTTCCCTGGAACAAGTGGCCTGTAGCAATAGGTAGTGCACTAAATGGGAAACTTTCCATATTATTAGTTTACTTTTGATTCTATCAGTAGTCCATTCTTTTTTACTAGAGTCAAGGCCTAACATTGTTTTATCATTCCCTATATATTGTGTTGGGAATCTGTTTTCTGGGTTTGTACTTGTCTACAATTTTACATCACGATTTTTTATCAGGCAAGATGGAGCTGCGCACTTGGGTATCTGTTAATTTGAGACATAACTAGTCTTGAATTATTAATCTCTTGTATTAGTTCACCTATGGTATTAAGAACATTGCTATTTTTTCATGTTTTAGTCGCTACAAATATTTGGACTATGTAAAACGCCATTTTCTTTGGCACAAGCAAGGAACGGCATGTTTGTTTTTCTTGGCCAATTTTAATGAGCCCAAAGCTTGTGTATTTTATGAAATTTAATAGGAGTTTATTACTATTCTATTTCAAGTTTGAAGAAGAGGAAAAGAAAAAAAAATGTTGAGCTGCATTTGAGAATATGCAGAAAAAGAAAGTGACCTACCACTGGTTAATTTCAATCAGAAGAAAACGAAAAAGAAATTGAAATTTGTGACAAAAAAATGTTTCTTACAAGAAATCATGTGGATTACTTGTGGTTTATAGTGAGTTGATTACTTGACTGTAAAGCCATCTAATGTTCTACTTTTGAACTTCGATATGGATGATGCATTGGTAATTGATATTGTTCACATTTAAGGTAATCAGGATTCTTATATACTTTGCACATCTTGCCTTGGTTATTGTAGTGCCGTCTTAGGGGAAAGATAGATTCCAATGGCTGTGTTGCTGCTTTTTTGGAGGAGCGATTAAATATGGGTCTGAATTTTATTCTTTCTGCAGAGGTTAGGCCTTTTTCTGTACTCTTTTTCCACTGTTCTTTTGCTCATGTTTGTGCGTAGGCATGTATGTAGTATGCATGATATTTTAGTTTCGTGGGGATGTTCTATTAACTGCTCGTTTTAGATTTTGCATTTTGTCTTGACATGGTTTTCAATATGCATTCATTTCAGCTTGACCACAAGAAAAAAGACTACAAATTTGGGTTTGGTTTGACCGTTGGAGAATAAATAAGCAGGACTAGAATTGTGTTTTCATTGCTTTAGCCAGCTTAGCAAGCTTCTTTGCATCTTGTTCCTTGGCGGAGATTTTCCTTTCCAAAAAAGAAAAGAGGAAATATGGTTTGTGTCGGGAAACACTATTTGCAATCCACAAGTAGCTGCAGAATTTTCAGTAGATCAATTTATTTGGAACTTGGGCTGAAACAACTTCATTTATTTGGAAATATTGCCCTGTTTTCCCTTGAGGGGGATGTAGAGTGAATCAGATTAATGCATATTGTGAGATTCAATTTCAATAATGATTCTAGTGCTCGTGTCCATTTCAATATTGTGAAATTCTTGTCCTTTTCGTATACTTATGTTTAATGACCCATGCATTGGTGCGCCATTTTCAGGGTAAAGTCGTTGCATAATTAAGTGAGTATTATGGATTTAGATCTCTTTTACTCCCAAAAATTAGTCTTATTGATAGAGATAAATTATTTGTACGACAGTCCATTTTTTTACGCAAGGTTGATCGACAAAAGTGGTCTGTAAAGTCATGTCATGAAGTACTGTTACCCTGTGTCATAAAGCTTTTATTATTTGCCTTATTTAATTTGTTAGCCTACCACACTTTGAGATGTTAAAACGGTCGGTTTGGCTTCGGCCCGTTTAGTCACTGCCCGTGCTTGCCAGAATTAGGCTGGCCCGGCTCGCCGATCAGTAGCTCTGGGCCGGCTTGGCTGGCCTGCCTTTTTCACATTTTGTTAAATTTGCAATTTTTTTATGGGACTTGATTTATGTAGAATGTGGAATATATAGAAAAGCCAACTTTAATGAAAGGGAAGTCGTGATGCAAAGTATTACAGTGAAATAAAAATGGGCCAATTATTTTAGCTTTGGCATGCAATATTTCTCTCATGTGAGGGAGCAAACTGAACAGCTCCAACTAGAAGCCTTCAACTATCATCAATTCCAGCGTTTGATTCTGGATTAGAATAGTAGTGTCTTGCACAATCACAATATGCAAACATCTTAACCATAAATCATCACAACAAAAAATTCCCATTAAGAAAAAAGTACCCAATTCCCAAAATAATCACCACAAATTCCGATTTACAAAATCATCATAAGCTCACAACCAGCTATTGAACTATTAAAACAATGGTGCAAAGGAAAGAAACGAACTTAAAAAATTAAAATAAGGTAAACTCGAATTATAGGCAGGCAGGCTAGCCTGTGTCCTGACGAGTCCAACGGACCAGACTTAGTCGGATTCAAATACGTGATCCGGTCCATTTTTTTATATTGGGTCAATCTGTTGAATCTGACCTATTTTGATACTCATCCATACCCAGACTAAGAATATATTTTCTCAATTTATTCACTTCCAAAAATCATGCTATAATAAAAGTTTATTATTATTTTTTTGTTTTGATTTTGTTTTTTATTTATGAACTTTGTTTATGAAGATTGGAATCCTCTTAATATTCATAATAATGTATTATTGTGGAAGGATTTATTTAGCAAAATGAGATTTATGATTACTTTTAGGGTAACGTTATACTTTGTTTGTGAGAGATATGCATGTTTAGAAATGAAGCTACTATTTTAAGAAAATAATGTAATACACGCCTATTCTTAAAACAATATAATAATAAATTATTATAATCCAAGGATGATAATAAATAACATACGTTGTTATTGGATAATTTTGTAAAATATTACTAATGCCTTAATTTCCCTACCTCCATTTGTTAACTTTGATCGTTACAATTTAATTGTTACAAGAAAACCTAATTTGCCAAGTTAGAAGACGGGCAATATAGGAGAATTTTGGGAAGTTTTGAACCATAATTTTTGGGCTAAATCTAAAAATCTTGTGAAAATAAACTCAAACATTTCTTATAAATCAACTTCTCTAAAAGAACCACTTATTAAAAAATCATAACAGATTATAGAAGAAACATGTAAATTCGTCAATAATTTTGAAAACTAAAAAAATATAAATTATTAATATATGAAATGGGTGTTAACATTTTAATTTAGATTAATATATATTAAAAAAATATTGAAATCCAATATAAAACTTAAATATAGTTTAATTTTGGTTTAATTTTAATTTAATATAAAATTCAAGTCAAACTAAATGTTTTATGATCTGATTTGGATTAACATTTGATTTTTTTTTATAAAAATGTTAAATATTTAAAATAACTACAAAATTATTAAATAAAATGATATGCTGTATTTTTTTTATAATTATTGTCAATTTATAATTTGTTATTTTGATAATATTTTTTTTATTTCCATGATCATAATTATAAATATAATATAATCAAATGTTTAACATTTGTAATAGTCTTTTTTATTTATTAGGTAGTAATCAACTCTAATTATATAATATTATACTTTAATATAGTAAGCCTTTCAGTTGGCGTTTTTATTTTCAATTCAAAATAATGTGTTATTAAGAAGAAAAAAAAAAGGTAAAACGAAGTTTGATTTTAAACCATTTTTCTTCTGGTTATATTTGAAGCCTAATAGATGTAGCACAATTATAATATAAGGTTACTTCATTATTCAAAAAAATGTAAATAAAAACATTAGATAAAAATGAGATTTATATAAATTGGTATTCCAACAAATAAAAACATTATAGAATATGTCAGTAGTTTGAAATGCATCAACTTTAAGGTATAAACTAGAAACAAGTGTCTCGAAAACATGGGTACGTGGAAGGTAATGGTATTCTCCGACAAAGCTTTCAATTCATCATCCACAAGCCATACATTTTGACCCATACATCGTGCAAAAAGTTGCACACCAACTATTTTTATTCAATTTTAATACAAAAAATCATGTCTTTTGTTTCTTCTCTTGTTTTTTGACCATGTCTTCAATCTATCAATTAATTGAACTTTTCTCAATACCCAATTTTGTGCTGATTTTTCCTTTTTGGGAGAGTTCTCCAGAGATCTATTTGCTTATAAAAGGTTGATTTTGAAAATAGAAAAAAGTCTGAGACCCACCTAACAAAACCAAAAGCAGAAACATAATGAATGTGTCACTGCTTCTGAGTATTTCAGATAACACCCCATTCTCATCTAACATTTCTTCTTTTCCCATCTACTCAATTTAAAGCTACATTCAAATTCAAATTAATCAATGTGTGAAAACAACAGCTTTGTCTACCAAATCTAGGTGATGAGTCAGGGATACCTTTCAAACTAAGCATTTCACAATTCTAATTCCATTCAGCTTGGTTAAACTGTGATTAATTCATGCTTAATTATTGTTACAAAATTTGATAGATCTGAATAATCTCATATAGCTTAGAAATTGATGTTAAAGATATTCAAAACTTCTTTTAAAGATAAAATCATGACAGAATTTCAGAATTCAACATATAAAATGTTTTGAATCTCACATCACATAGTTTAAAAATTGATGTCAAAAATAACCAAAATTTCTTTTAAAAATAAAATCGAGAAAGAGTTTCATACTACAAAATATAAAATATTTATAAAATATCTCGAATCGTGACAAAATGTGCACTGAGAATGCTTTCACTTCTAACCTTAAGTTAATAATGTAAGTTTTGTATAGTTGATCAATCTAAAATCTTAATAGGCTGAATTTTATTTCACATTTTTAAAGATTTGAGTTTGCAGTTCATTATTTTGGTGGGGACACCAAATCTTTGCCACCCTATTTCTTTAACGACCTTCTTGTCTGCCGTAGTGTAAAGAAAATAATATGAACACAAGTTTTTGCTTGCCCATTCTGGGGACATGCCTCATTATACAAAAAAATTTAAAGGATCTAAAGCACATTTTCATGCTCATAATTCTTTTTTACCATATTCTATTTTTGAAAGTAAATTGCAACAATTTTAAAATATAACCATTAAAAGCACGTTATATAGACGCAACACAACATTCCATTATGTATGTCAGAAACTGGGATGATTTATCACTGCAGGGGGAAACAGTGTCACTGTTGAATTATTTTGTCAAGTAGAAAAGAAGCACAAATACCAGAAAATGACACAGGTTATACTTCAAGAACACTAATTAAAAATATACAATAAAAATATTTAAATTATCATAATAGAGATTTGTTGAAAGAGTCATTTATTATAGGACCAGCCAGCCAACTATTCCTTTAATAAATAAAGAGCATTAGTGTTGTATTAATGACATTAACTTTTACAGGACTAGTGTTGGTGAAATATTAGTAACTATTCAAAGGGGTCAAATTCCAATGATGCACACAACCCCATAATAGAACGGGAGTTGGAAACATGACTACTGTTCTGTAATGCAAAGGATTTTGATTGGTATGAGTTGTCAATATTAAACATTTCATGTTCAAAAATTATTTACTTACACATTACACAAAAAAACAAAAATATCAACACTTAATATAAACCTAAAAAGAGAATAAAAATAATAGATTTATAGATCGTATAATGCGATAAGAAAAAAGAAAAAACATGTATAATAAGTGTAGACAAAATCAAGATGTATATGTATCATTACGACAGAAACAGTGCTTAAGAGTATTTTTTTTATCTATATAATAATATAATAATTCATTATTAAGTGATAACATAAGAAACTTTTATACTATCAATACACTTAAACATTAGTGGTAAGGGAGTAGAATAAGACGCTGAAAACTCTGCAGAAAGTAGTAGTATTCCGAAGAGTGTTAGTAGAATATTACCCTTGTCCTGTACAAGCTGGGCTAGTTACTTTGCTAATGGCAACTGAACCTCAAACTCCCATGTTATATACTTTAATCCCAATATGGGGCACAACGGGGTTGAGCTTCCCTCAAATGTTCAAGAAATATTATTCTTCAAAAATGGAAAATTAAAAACAAATAGGAGAAGAAATGAAGAAAACCACAAGAGTAGTGATATCTTCTATGAAGTGAAAACGAAGACTGGCCTCTGAGGCGTACTTTTCCTTGGACGCTTTCTGAAATTCACCACTTCAACCCACCCATATGGCTCAGCTTCAGAGATAGATGACTCAGGTTCTGAATTATGATTATCATTCATTGTGAAGTCAATGCCTTCAGATTTTGGAGTGAGCATGCTTCTACCACTTTGGTTTTCAGTCTCCACTGGAAGCACTGCGATCTAAACAAAAAATTGCACATAACTGTGGGGTCAACAAATGATATACGAGTAAATAACAAAATTTTAACACTGTATCAGAACAGGGTTGTTACCTTGCATGTAATGGAGCAGAAACGGTTACGTTCATCTTGCAAGTGTTTTCCACATTCTTCACACTTGCCTCCAGTTTTCGGTCTTATGCTTGGTTCTTTGGATTTAGACTCAGGACTTAGATCAGATTTAGATTTGTTGTTGATTGAAGGCCGAGGTTTGAGGTGCACAATCCTTTCATTATTGGATATATAAGTCTGTCAAATCACAACACCATTATAAGCAGAAAATTACATTCATTAATCAGTTTTCAGATAAGAAAATTATGTTTGGAGCTTCACTGTTAAGAGGATTGTCAGATTTAATGAGTCAGATATACAAATAACCGATGAAGATCAATAAAAAAAGTAGAGTACAGTGGAAAACTAAACAGCTTATCTTGCAGATAACATTTCTATAAAATCAATTATATAATTGGTTAAAGCTGATAGAGGATTTCAGGAACCGGAATCAATGATAGAATACTTCCTTCATTGGTTAAAAATCAATGTTAGACTACTTCATTCATTGAAATAACCCATATGGAGAACTAGATCATTGTAAATCCAACAAGTTATCACATCATTAATGCTAACTTGGACTAAAGAATAGCTTTATCATGTCATCATTCACTTGAAAATTTAAAATCTGCATGTAATTTTCATCAGATCATGTGAGACAAACAAGTCAAGCAGAAGATAGGAAAAATGAACAAAATTGACATGGAGATATTTGAATTGATCATAGTCGGCATAAAATTAATCATTTAATCGACCCCCAATGAATTCATTACTATCTTGTGATCAAGAATCGAGAACCTGAATTTTAGAGCAGTCAAAATACTTCTGCAGTTCGGCATGGCGGAAGACATCCTGATAGGAATATTTGTAAATCTGAAACCTTCTATGTAGGGAATGAGCTTCCTTACAGTGCCTACACATCCTAAGTGCACAGTCGACGCAGAACACGTTCTTCTCATTAGATCGAAGGTCATGGTGGTAATCACAATAACCAAAGGTGCTGTTCATAAGAACTCCAACCCAATCTCTACTCCTTTCCTTGGGTGAAAGATTCTCGCCCCCCTGAAAAATCCATGGCAAAAGGAATTCAAGAACCCTTCAATTCAAAAGCAAAACACAGTTCAACAATCAAGGATCAAAATGGTGATCTTTCCTCAACAACTTTACAGCATATTACTCTCTCCAAGAAATCCAACCCTACCACCGTAAAATGGCACTCAAATGGCAATATTCAAGATGCAGTAACAAACTAACCTAATCTAAATACAAAATTTGCAAATTTGATGCAAACTTACTCCAAATTTATGATACAAAGATTAGGATAATGATCAAAGTGAGTTTATACTAAACGGAATCAGCAAGAATCACACTCATCCAAAATGCAAGGAAATTTAACTGGCTTCAATGATCACAAGACTAATTCCAAACAAATCACAAGGAATCAAAGAGAAAAATCAAAACTTTAGGAAAACCCATAATAATCAGAGTCCAAAGAACATAGATTTCATGACTCTTACCATCTCGTCGGCTTCAGATTGGTTACACAGTAGCAGTTGCGGCTTGTGAACAAGTGAAGAAACAGAGACCTTTCTCTCTCTTTCTATCACTGTGAATGTGAATATGAAGGGATTGAAATAATAAGGAAAAAGGGTATTGTGGCTTTTAGAATTTTAAAAAGTTAGATAATACAATTAAAATAATTAAATTAAATATATAGTGAAAATTTAAACCAAATGGTTTATCTTTCCTCTTTTTTCCTGCAAAGAAGTGCTTCCGTACAATCGGCGGGAAGTGAGCGCGGTGGTGCCGTTGGATTGGAATGTGATCGTGCGGTCACAATTTGTTCAGAGTGAATGTGATGTGGGACCCAACGAGTAGAAAAGAGTGGAAACCCCAAAAAAGTCGCTAGCTGCCCCCCACCCATTTCCCGCCAATTTAACCGAAATTCTCGGAATCCCTAATTTCTTTATTTATTTACATAATCATTTATTTAAAATCTTGAAATATAATTATGTGGTGGCCCAGTAAATACGATATTTTAGTTATTATTTCTCGCTTGATATTATCCGTAAGTGGTAGTTCGAAGTGATAAAAGCCTTCACGGGAAGCGAGTTTTGACATTCAATTGTCAGAATGTGAACAAACACTGTTTTTTAAGAACTGGAATTTATTTATTTATTTTTGTCTTTCATGTGTAAATTATAAAATTAATCTTTAGGTCAGGGACAGTGGTTTATAGTATAAATAAACTTTCCACATAATCATCATTTCAACGGTCAAATTTTTGTCCTTCATTGCTCATCAAAATCTCTCTTTACTCTCAGTAGCACTTATTAATCCTGTATGCAATTAGTGAAAAGTCTGATCGTTTATTTGATTTCTCACAAAACTTTTAAATTTCAAAAATGAGTATTATTTCTTCACCATAAATGAATTTTAGGAACCAAAATTTGTAGTTTTATATAATAAAGAAATTTAAATCATGACAAATATTTTACCTTATCTGAAATAAAATATTTGCAATTAATAAGAAATAAAGTTGTTAATTTTAAATTTTTGAAAGATAAAATAATATACATGCACGTTATGGTTCTTTATGGTTCAATGTTGGATGACGTTCAGATATTTTTGATCCTGTGAATCAAGGTATGCTGCTTGTGCTTCTTATCCGGGCCGGGCCGAAAGAATACGGACCTATCCAACTATGTTCGGTTTTGAACCGAAACCTCAAAAAAGGGAATAAAATTAGGGTTTTCAGACTAAAATTAACTGACTCTACCCCTTCACTCTCCACTTTGAACATTCGGACTTCTGCTTCCTCTGAAAGGAATTCAGCTTTTGCTTCTCTTCGTGGTTTCTTCGACTGTGTCTGAATCAATTCTGCTATGTGTATTTTAGCCATTGATTCTGGACATGCTTCTTTCTTAGACTTTCGTCATTTCTATTCGTCATTCTATTTAACATACAAAAAAAGGTACTCCTCAGCTAGAGATTTTTAGGGTTTTCGAGACATTTATCTACTGTAGTTTCTAGGGTTTTTGAAAACCCAGTGCGTGTAAATGAATGTTGCTAAAAAATGCCTTGTTATTCTCCTATTATGTTTCTTATTTCTTGAGTAGGCTTTCATCCTTTATATGAAATCTTGACTATTTATTGCCAATTACCCAAAACATTTGCAAATTGATGCATAAAAAAGAAGGAAAACTTGTAATCCTCAATTAACAATAACAAGGGTTTTCATAAATATAATAAAAATAATTTTCCTTTCATATAATAATAAGAAGAAAACTTCATTTTTAGTTAACTTTATTCAATCACGAGATGAGCAAAAGTTTCCATCAGCATAATTAGATTAAAATCATTAAAGAATATGATTTAAATTAAAAAGTTGTTACTGATTTAAATGAAATATTTGAAACAATAATTTTAGTTTTCTATAGTGATTCTATATTATTTGTCGTTATTTTCAAATAAATTCATGTAAAACTATGGGATTACATTAAATTTATTTATGATAAAATTATATCGTATACACATATACACAAATAAAGTGATGTATCCATGATTTCCTTTACGAAAATCAGTCTTATATACTAGGGGAAAAAAACTCAACGTATTAAAAAAAATATCATTGACAAATTCTTTTATATTCTAATAAAAACCTTTAATTTTTAGAAAATTTTACTTTAGAGAATTTAACATTAACTTTATTTAGTCTACTCTTTTAAAGTTTTCTTGTAATTTAAATTGACTCATAATTAGAGATGTCAAAAATATTCGTATCCGCGGGTATCCGCGGATAAAACCCGCAATGGATAGAAAACGGATATTAAAAATGGATACCCGCTACCCGTGGGTACGGGTATTTTTATACCCGCATGTTAATGGGGCGGGTAC
>Ga0099823_1000748_pt1 | contig 23809 bp, 14 predicted proteins | sample CowpearedBW_FD_76831 | JGI IMG/M metagenome (GOLD analysis project Ga0099823, IMG submission 76831) | Root nodule microbial communities of legume samples collected from California, USA - Cow pea red BW | ecosystem: Host-associated > Plants > Roots > Nodule | place: USA: California | collected...
CAAAATAACCTCACAGTGAAATAGAGTGATTGTATACATGTGTATATACCACATTATTTCACAATTTCAGCAACATAGCCTTCAAAAAACAATGTGGTTGCTGGATAAGTTTCCTTTAACTATGGCTATATGCTTCTACAAAAAATCTACATTATAGCAATCCAAAAAATAAGTTGCTTCATCAAGATGTCCCAGCAAGGAATGACATCTTTCTTTGTCCCAGCAAGATGTTGTTTCATCCTTGCTATGCCAACCCAACAAGTATGAGAACAAAACTTACACTTCACTTGTAATTTGTTTGGTGGAACACTATCACAATAATTCCATGTAATATTAACTTCTCGTTTTGTGTTTGATTTACTCATGTCTGAAGCCCAAAAACAGACCCCGAAACATGAGAAACCTCCCTACACAGAACATACACAAAACAGAGGACACCGCACCACGACACAGGCACCACCAAAAGCGCGAACACCACTGCGTCACCACTGCTCAACTACCGCGCCACCACCGTGCGACTACTGCGCGACCACGACACGACTACCACATGACCGCGACGCTCAAACGCAGATAGAAATGAAGGAAGGAATGAGAAAGGAGAGAAGAGAAGAGAGAAGAAGGGAATAGGCAACGTGAAGGAGATGACCTGAATTAGCGCGCGAAAATACAAAAGGGAAAAAAATTAGGGTTTCAAATGGGTGGGTCGACCTGACCCAATTCAGAAACCAATTTTAACCCATATCGTGTTTCGAATCGCGATTCGTACGATTCAGGCTTGTATCGTATCGTATCGAACATGATTCATGAACATAAACGATACAACATGCGATTCGTGTCACCAAGCACCCGTATCGTATCGTGAATCGTACGATACTTACTACAATAGGTTTCAATCATGCATTGCACTTCATATTCTCCTGGCTACAAATTTTTTTATTCTTTTCTTCTACATTTTCCATATAGTGCACACACAATTGGTTTGTTTTCTATTAGATTTTGCTCCATATTCACTCATGATCATTTTTATGGATATTTCTCTCTACATAAAAAAAGATACAGATATATGTATATCCAACAATCTATTGGAAGTGTTTACAAATTAAAAACAAAACTATAATGGTGATGGAACCTCTGGCTACTAACTGATGCATAGGATGGATATAGGATTGTTTTGCTTGGGGTAAAGTACTCAATAGGTGGTTGGATTTCAGAGGTTGTATGCTCAAGTGTAGATAGTTAATAGTTGTGCTACGTGCAAAGTAGGAAGAGTAATTACCTGGAAAATGTAGTACTTTTGTAGTTACCATAGAAAGAATTGCTTAGTTCAAATAGCAAAATAACCTTGAGGATCTTAGGATATTTTAAGCAGGAAGAGTACTTTTTGGCATTTTAATGGGATTGTCACTTTTGCCTGCATGTATGCCCCCTGTTGCTATGTTGAATCACGAGAAGAAGCATTATGCCCTCAAATGAAAAATCTGAGCTGTCTGGATATTTAGTATCTTTATTTTTATATCATACGTTCAGTTTGATTTGAACTAACTTGTAGTAATAATTCCGTAACTACAATCTGCAGCACTGAATGTTGGTTGATGAAATATCAACAAGAGAATGAACTTAATTAGTACAGACGAGAACGTTACAATGGTTGAGTGGACATATTACATAAGTAGACAAAGTAAACTTTGGAACAAATGCATGAAAGAAAGATAGGGCACGTTTTGTTGAAAGAATAGTAGAATCTCGCTTTAGGTAATTAGGATTTGTGTGAAAAGATCAGTAGAATCCCCAATTAGAGAGTAGATTGTACGGGGACTGCTTAATCTACTAAAGGCAAGGGAGGATCGAGAATAATTGTAGGCGAAACAGTTAAGAAATATTTAGAGACCAGTGGTTTGTCTCTTGACCTTATTATTCCACCATTTAATCCATTTAGCCAACCCCACTTACTGGGATGAAGCTTTGTTGACATTTTTATAGCACAATTATCTATGAATTCATATACCAATGTATTGTAAAATTGGTGCTATTTTTACCGGTTGCTATTGCTATTGTGTTAATTTAATTATAGATATGTATGACAAGAAGGTGTAGTGGAAGTAAATACATTCTTCTTGCTATAAAGGAACAATTTATTGTATTATATATGTACTAAAAACTGCTTAGGTTGTTGATTTAGTAGTCCTTATTTCCAATTTGGATTACATTCAAATTGATTCTATAACAAACAACAATCTATGCCACTGAATATTGATTGTTAATATATCAACAATAGAATGGTTTTAGTTCAATGTTTCTCTCTTTCCTAGAGTTTAACGATTACCTTGTTTTCTTTATTACATAATTCAGCAGATACCTTTACATCTATCTTCACAAAGGAATTTCTCAAGTACATCAAAAGCAGGTGGTGCCTCAGCCTCTGGGTCTCCGGGCAAGCCACCTGAGTCTAGTGGGTCTCTGTCAAAGTTTTTCATTGGAAGTGTAGCTTTAGGTGCTGCTTTTCTGGCAGCGTATCAAACTGGTTATTTGGATGACTATCTTAAGAGAGACCATCATAGTGTTCCACAGGAAGCTCATGTCAATGCAACCATTGAAGAATTGAAGACTGTACAACATTCAACGGACCAGTTAATTTCACCTGATGAGAAATTAAACAATGAAAATCCCACTGTACAGCTTGCGGAGGAGAAAATTGATACCCATTTTTCACAGCCAGAAGCTGTAATAGAAGATCAAGTGGATAAGCTGAGTCCTGTGCAAGACAAATTTAATATTGCCGAAGATGGTATTGCTGCTCCAAAAGAAAAAAAATTGCCTGAACATCCTCAAAGCAGTATAACATCTGATGATCCAAGTAAAGAATCTGTTGTGCAATCTGATGGGATTATTGGAATAAAAAGCATTGAGGCAGACAATACCACAATACCAGAAAAGGGAGTTCAAAATACATTCACATCTACGCAGATCAGTAGTTCAGTTCCAAATAAAAATGGGACAGAAAATATTCCATCAGTGCAACCAGAAATACAAGAATCAGAGGAGAAAAAAGAGGTACTTATGAGTTGGTATAAGCTTGATATAATAGTTTAATATCATGGTTCCCTACCATTAACCAAGGATTTTTTTGCCTGTTAATTTTTTATTTCTAAAATAGATTTTAACATTTATTTCTTTTTATCCATTACAGAAAGCACGAGGCAAATATATAGAGCAACAACCCACCCTCCTTGAGGAGTATCACTTGAGGAATAAGTCAGAAAGAAACCCTGCAGCCTATATATATAGTCATGGCTTTAGTGAAAATAACCATTTCCCTGAAGGAGAAGAGGTATTTCAGAGTCTTATTATTATTTATTTTTTTGTGGTCCATTTATTTATGATCTTAAACATACTTGAAGTCTAACATGTTGAAACACTAGGCACTTAGTGGTGCAATGGATGAGTTGAGAGGTGGTTATGTGTCTAAGGATGGGAAACTGGTTTTTGATTTCTTGCAAGCCATTCATGCTGCTGAGAAAAGACAGGCGGACTTAGATGCACATGTTTTTAATGAAGAGAGGAAATTGTTGAAGGTTTGGCCTATGACATACTATTCTTTGTAACTCATTCTCTAAATTCTTACAAGTGTATTTACTATTTGTAGCATTTTGTTTTATTGATCAGCTTTGGAATCTTTGTTTAATTAGGAAAAATATGAAAAGCAGTTGAAAGATGCAGCTGCCATGGAACTTATGCTCGCTGAGGAGGCTGCAATGTTGGACAAGGTAAAAAGCCTTTTGGCATTCTCTTTTTAATTTGTATTCAATTTAACATATTTTTTGTTGTTGGTTTTTGTGTCAAATAATTGTCTTGGTATAAAGACCTTGAGCCAGGTTGACTTTTGTCTTGAATAATTGGGTTGGAATAACATGAGTAAGAAAGACTTGTAGAGAGATTGATTCTGTTATTAAAATAGAGAATAATTCCTGTATAAGCGGCGATGGCTGGCTGATGGTTTTGTTGTTCAGTTTATAAATTTAACTCAATCATAATTACTTACTCTTGATTCAGCAAAATAGTTCATACTAAAATTGAAGCTATACTACTATATAATTGTGAAGCTTGTTTTGTAATCAGAATTCAATTTGAAGTCTGATCAAGTTGAATAATTTCTTTTATGTGTTGTTTACCTTTCCTTGACAATTCCTCTCCAGACTAACAGAATCCAATTCCATTAAGTTATTAAGTCTATCTTTCCTCCTTTTTTTCTTTTCCTTTTAATACTTTTCAGGAGCTAAAAAGAGAGAGAGCAAAAGCAGCCCTTGCCATCAAGTCACTTCAAGAAAAGATGGAAGAGAAATTGAAGACAGAACTTAAACAAAAGGTACATATTTAGTTTTTTGTTGGTTTTAAAATACTGTTTTCTCATTTTCTCTGCATGGCTGCTGTTACTCTTATCCGTTATTATATAATACTCCTCTATCCATAATAAGTGTCACCCCAGTTTTTTGGACATTAATGAAAAAGTAATAAATAGATACTAGGAGTATAAGTGAAAATATCACATACAAAACTAAAGTGACGTGTATTTTGGGACTTCTTTTTTTCTTCTTACATGATACTATTATGGGAAGGAAGGAGTATTTGTTAAAATAATGTATATCTTTGATGGCAGGATATTGAAGCTGAATTGAAGTTGAAACAAGTTCAGGAATTAGCAAAGACAGAGTTAAATGCAGCCATAGCAAATGAGAAGGCAGCCCAAATTGAAAAAATGGCTGAAGCAGAAGTTAATGTGAGATTTCTGCTAAAATCAAGCATGTGTAGATCACTTTTAAATTTTCATATCTTGATTTCATTTAATTTATAGAAAAGGGTATAATTTGGATAGGTGTCATCTAGAAGAATAAAATAGCCAGAATAGTTTTATACGAGTATAGAAAATTTCTATAGCTATTATACTAAGACCTTTTAACAAAGGTTTTGGAAATTAACTCATGGCATGCAAAAACAATGTCTAATCTAATTATTTTTTTAGCTGTCTCCAGCAATTTTTATCAGATTATAATCAATTATAACTCTTCTTAGTAGCAACTGCATTCTAGTCATCAGCAAGTTTCTGAATAGAGACAAATTAACTCAATTATAACTATTTGTTTGAGTCTTTTATGATTCCGCGAGACCTTTCTGTACATCCAAAGCAAAATGTTTTCAAATTATTTGCGGAGAGCTTTCAGTACAGCTGCACATGACCTTGAACAGAAATGTGAAATGTATATAAGTGAATTTCATTTCAAATACTTTTTGTCTACGGACCTCTGTTGCTCCATCAAAGGATGAGCCATACAGCTATAGTAAGTAGATGTGATTGTGGTGGATATTTGTTTTGTCAGTTGACACCATTATTTTCTTTTCATCTATGTGTTGTTAGACAAGTACAGCATGGTTTTCTTGAAATTATGGGGAAAATCGTTTGGTTATGCAACCTTAACCTTCTAAGAATTGATCAAGGAACATTCATGTTGATAAGGACAACACACTGGGTAAACTATTATTAATTGACTCCATGTTTTAGCTAGCAAGGCTTGACTTGAAATATTTATTAATTGACAAACTTGTTGACTTTATTTCAGTCGGAGTTACAATTTAACTTGATTACAAAAAAAATTCCTTCCATTTCTGTAGATAAATGCCCTATGCATGGCATTTTATGCTAGATCTGAAGAAGCCCGTCAAAGTCATGCTACACAAAATTTTGCTTTGGTAATGTTTCTATTTACCTGTTTCTTTATGCTGTTTTTATCCATCTTTCGTTCAAAGGGCTTAGTGACAAAATATGGGTTTATATTATTTTATTGATTTTTCCAGCCCTGCTTACCAGTTTCTTTTTTTGTGCTTGGATCCTGCAGAGAGCACTTGCATTGGAAGATGCACTATCTAAAGGATTGCCAATTGAAAGAGAAATAGCATCTTTGCAGGCTAATCTTGGAGGCATAGATAAAGATTCAGTTTTGGATTTGGTGCTAACATCCCTTCCTGAAGAAACACGAAATAATGGCACAGACACGCAACTGCAGTTAAAGCAGAAGGTACGCCGTCTGTTGTTAACTTTGCATGGAGTTTTGGATTATTTGTTTGTTCTATATAAGATAAAATTGGCAAGTTTCTTCTGCAAAATGTTGTTACTTTGACCCCGTAAAACTTTCATTTGATTTCCTTAATTTCCATTACTGATCAATCGCATTGGTTATGTTTTTGACATTCTGTAATGCTCCTATCATATTAACCTTCCACAGTGACGAATTTATACAAAACAATTAGTATTAATCTAATGAAGCAATTTCTGATATTATGTAACTGCATCAATTCTAGAATGAATAATTTACTTCTGGATTTCCATCATAAAGATTTTGCATTTGTGCATATTCTATTGCAGTTTGAGGCCTTAAAAGATAGTGTGCGACACTTCAGCTTTTTCCCACCGGGAGGGGGAGGTATACTGGCACATTCTTTGGCACATGTAGCATCCTGGTTGAAGGTATGTGAATAACTGACCAATATGCTCTTATTGATTTGAAAATAGGTCTCTATTTAGGCACAATACACGTATTTATATTAACTTTGTTTATTTCTTCCCCTTGCCCTAACTCCTCCCATTCTCTCTTCTATTGACCTCATCCTATGTCTGACTTTGGACGATCCTCAGGTTAGGGAAGACGACCAATCGGGTGACGGAATTGAATCTGTCATCAATAAAGTAGAGAGTTATTTGGCCGAAGGAAAACTTGCTGAAGCAGCAGATTGTCTAGAAGAAAGTGTGCGAGGCACAGAAGCTGCAGAAATTGTTGCAGGTTGGGCGAGGCAAGCAAGAAACAGGGCCATTTCTGAGCAAGCTGTGCTACTTCTTCAGTCCTATGCCAGTTCCCTTAGCCATACATGATTCTCAATTTTGAATATTTACAAAACCATTTTGATTCAACACCTAAGGTTGCACAGATTATCTTTGGCGGATTATGCCAACGGAATTAGTGACCAACAAGGATAACAATTAACGTTTTTCTTTCAAAGCAGCTGAAATTCGTTGATTCTGTGATTTCTATGCAACTCCAATGGCTTTGGAGTTTTGACTCAACTGATATCAGGCTCTGTATAATTTTGCCTTTTATTTTCCTCAAAACAACAAAAACGTTGCATTGCAACCTTTTGAGATCTCAATAATATACCAGGGGCTTTCAGTTCAATTCAAAGAATAGTTTTTCTTTTTTGTGTTGACTGATCATATTTTCTTGGTCCTGTCATGAGTTTTACCAGTTCGGAGACAAATGTCGCTTCTGATACTCTTATTTCTCGTTCGATCAATAGGTTTTTACACACGAACCTTTCTGGTTATTATTTAGTTATTGTAATTAATATAGTAATGAAAGTATCATACTATAATATTTTTTAGCAATATACACATGTTTTGTTCAATCCAGTTGATAACTTCACGATGCTAACAAAAGTTTGTATACAAACATGCTTTTATGATTATGGATGCTAAACATGGTGGTTAGAGATGTCAACGTGATCCATGAGTCAATACTAACTCCTATATAAGTTTCCATATTATTGATATGAGTGGGTTGAAAAGGCTTTGATCCCGAGAGTTCCCACATAAAATGTTAAGATTAGAATTAAAGTAAGTTTTACTTCACTGCAAGACTTTAACTCTGAATATTTTAAATTATGAATTGATAACTAAATATTTTATGTTAATTTTAAGTTGGTCCTTACTTATTTTTATTATTTAAGGTCTAATCTAACTTGTTCGATTGAGTCAATTCAACTTAACTTGGATTTGAATCGATATGACATTTTCTAATATGGGTTCAAACTTAGTCAACATTGTCTTAGCCTGAATTAACATGATATGATCTAAACTTAGCCCGACATCAACTTGACATGGGTCAAGTTTGACTCGATCTGATGTTAACCTAACTCAACTTGGTTCGATGTGGGATTCACTTGATTCGATCAAAGATGAGTTTGACTCGCTCAACCAAAGGTGGACTCGATTCAACTCAATTTGAAGTGGACCAAATTGAATCAATTTAATGTGGGCCCAACATTGACTTCATTCGATTCGACCTAATCCTACTTTAGTCAGCTTGACATGGACAAAATTTGACTCAATCCAATGTGGGACTCAACTAGGCCCGAGCCAAGCCTAACTTTACTTGGCTATAGGTGGGCTCAACTTGATTCAAGTAGAGGTGAGCTTGCCTCTACTTAGCATGAGGTGGACTGACTTGACTTGGTTCGAGGTGGACTTAATTCAACTCAATTTGAAGAGGACCCAACTTGACTCAGTGAAAGGTAGGCCTGGCTTCATCGACTATGCTTAAAAGGGCCCTAATACGACTTAGTTATAGGTGGGTCCAACCTATCTAGACCCAATGTGGGTTTGACTTGACTTGGTTCAAGGTGTGCCCGAATCAACTCAATCCAAGTTGGAACTAACCTAACTTAAGACAAGGTAAACCTGACTTAACTGGTTCTAAGGTGGGCTCGACTCAACTTGGCCCACCATGGGCTTGACTTGACTTTGTCCAATGTGAGCTTGATTCAACTAATCATGACATATATCCTATCAATTATGTCTTGACTTGGACGATGCCTAATTTGAGCCTAACTAGAATGACCTACTTGACTTGAGCCTGATCCAAATCTATCTATCTTGACTTGAAATTGACTCATAATACTAGGTTAGCCTTGGGTCATGAGGTTTTTGTTGTCATTTTAATCTTGTAAACTTTTTCTTATGCAAACTTTCTCATTCTATGGGTTAGTTTAGCCTAACCTATGTAAGTCAAGGTGAAACCTTGTAGACTAGATCAAATTTAGAAGTTTAATGGTGTAATGTTTCAAGCAAGCATGTAGTCACTATTTTTGCCTCTCTTAAACATTACCCTAATCATATATCGTTTTAATGCTTTATTCATTTTTTTTTTATAAAAAAAGACTAACATTTAATTTGAGATATAATGCTAATTTTCTAAACTTCTTACCACTAAACTAATGATTTTTAAATACGTCGTTAGAAAGTTATTGGATTTTTACCAACATTTTTTGATTGTTTCTAATTTTCTAGTTCGATCCTAAAAAATGAGGATAAGAAAAAGACTTTAAACCTACTAAACTAACCTTGGCCTTGACTTGACGTGTATGCATTTGATTTAATCCATGTCAACATAATTGAACAACTCATGGATGCTTTTCAAGATTATTGAATTAATTTGTTGATAGTTTTTTTCATTACACTTTTTTCCAAAGTCATTGAGTTGAAAACTAATTTTGCTTGTGGTATTCTGATTGTTGTTGTCTTAATGAATTTTCACGATGGCAAGATAGAAAAAGTTGTGTATTTGGTTAAAGTACATGTCAATGAAAAATACTATCTTTTATCGTATGAATTGTTACGTACAAAATAGAAATTGAGTCAAAACAAATTTTGATTGTGATATTGTGATGGTTATTGTTGGAATAAGTTTACAGGATAAGATAAAAAAATTGTGTATTTCTACATCTTTTGCCCTATGAATTTCTACACAGAAAATAGACAAAAAAGAAGAAGAAGAAATTATCTCCTAGTTAACAGTATTTTCCTTGTAGGCAAATTAATAAAATGTTATAAACTAATTTAGAATTAGATAAAAACACTTGTTAAGAAATAAAAGAAAATTATGGTACTCTCTCCTCACCATATAATAACCAGACATAACAAATATTTGTATTGTTAATTCATTTCTTAACGAGATCCTCAACAATCATTAATTTTTTTAATTATCATTTATATGTACCAAGTTATTGCCCGATTCCGTCAGTAAGAAAAATACCTTATTTATTTATTTTTAATTAAAAAAAATGGTACAAGTCATAGTGAAGATGATTATAAGGATCCTCTCATTTTCCATATCATTATTTAAATTACTTTTCAATTTTTGATAGTTTATAGACAAATCTAAATTATGTTATTCAAGTTAATTCTTCAGAATGGTAAACACTGAAAGTTATAATTAAGAAGAAGATGACAAAGAGGAATGAGAACAACTGCATATTAATTCATTGCTATTTTTTTTAATCTAGAAAGACACTGCACATGGCCTAAACTTACCATCCAGCTAAGGAACATGTTTTCAATATAAAATGGAAACTGTGGTTGTATTTTCAATCATTTTGTCACTGAACAACCCTCAAATACTTAATTTCTTATTATTTTGTCATCTCCAAATGCAGATAGAGTAATGAGTCCACTATCTCAATCACTGGTATTCAGTGGTGACATTTCAACTTCTGAGATTAATAATATACTATTATTTAATTCAGGGAATGTTAATAGCAAATGCTTAAGAGTGAGTCTCAAATCGTATTAACATGATATAATAACATGATTGTTTGTTACTTGATTTTCCAACTTCTACAAACAGTGATGATACTAAAGTTTTCAATCTTTTATAACTTAATCTATTTCAGTGTCTGTATTTTGTGGCTAATAATGACACTGTTTTATGTTCTCCTACAATGCTGTCACTGTTAGCACCAAAATCAAACTTTGCAAATATGTTATCGTTAACCCAAAACGACATCATGTTAATGCATACATCACCATGACACCTCGACCTAGTACCAAACAATTGCATAAAAAAAAGTTAGTGTGAGTGACAAAAAGAATTAGAACATAAGAAGGATCGGTACAACCTTGAGCTGCTTGATTGTTTGATTGAGTATCGAAAAGTTTCATATAACTTCAGATAAATTAAGAGGCGCTTGTTATCAACTATATAATAAATTTTAAGGATTAATTAAATGTTTTTTTGTGTTAAAAATAGTAATATTATGTTAAATATTTTGAAAGAGAATCACAAAAAAGATACAACATCAATAAAATATGAGTCTAATTCCCATATAAGAGATTGACAGCAATATCTTAAATCTAAAATCTTAAAGACGATAATTCACACATATAAGTCTTCACTTTTATATAGTGTTCAACTTTTTTATTCTAACTCAATATAAAACTTAGACTCACACATAATCGAAATTGCAAAAATTTTATATAACAGATATAACCGATAGAACCACCAGAGAGAAGCAAGGAAGAAAAGACTTGAAAATCGAGACTAGTATTTGATGTTTTAATAGTCTTGTCTTTTAGGCTGGTTTTATAAGTCATACTAATGAGAAGTTTAGTTGAACTCAATCTCACACTTTTATCACGATGAGTTAGATTCCAATACTATAATAAAAGTAAATGTATATAAAAAATTATAATTACGAAGAGTTTTTATTAAAAAAAACAAAATAATTAGATCAATCTTTAAGTCGATCAAATTAGAAGTCAATATGATAATTAGTCTGGTCGTTAAAATAAATCAGAATTTTGTCTGAACCAGTAAGAACTGGTAAATCTAACTAAAATCAGTATACTAAATTTGTTCAAAACGGTGAATAAGAACTTGTCGTTAAATGTGTTTTTTTTTTTTTAATTTATTATTAATTATTCGTAAAAATAGGATAAAATTATATGTGATGAAACCTCTGGTCTAAAAATTTTGACTGCGACGTCTAGGTGAGTCAGCTTTGAGGTGGAGCTGAAGTTGCCACTGTCGGTGCTCCGGTGACGACGGTGAGATCGTGAAAAACACCTTACAGACACTTCCTAACGAAAAGTTGAAAACGTAAGACACAATCAAACAACAGAGGCAGAAAGTGAAAATTAATAAAATAAAAGAAAAAGGTGCAACCAACTACATTTGTTCCTCCTCTTCCTTCTCTCGTCTTCTTCTTATCCTCTAACCAACCCACACCATCTTCATCTTCTTCTTCTTCTTCTTCTTCTTTTGTACACACTCCTTCTCATTCCTTCCGATTTCCATTACCATTCTTCACTTCTTCAACCATTCTTCACTTCCTCTCATGTCTTTACTACTTCCTATTTTGGATCTCAACCACTCAGTTCACTGATGCTTTCACTCTTCCAGATCTGAACTCCTTCGACTGAACCACCAGCCACCATGGCCACTACACTCGCTTGGAGACACGCTGGCAACAATGCAAATGATCTGGTACCTTCTTCTACACAACAATTTGATCTTTTTCTTCTCTTGTGACAGAATGAGTGAGAAGTGTTGTGCCATGGTCAGTCTTTGCATAGGGGGAAGTTTATTTATGGATCTTCTTCGTTTGTTCGTTCCCGTTTGGGTGCATCTGGATGCTAAGTCAGTGTTTTGCAGTTTTGTGCTAGACGTTGATTCTAGGAAGTGTCATTGGGGATCATTCATTCATGGATGTTTAAAGGAACTGTGTGATTTAATTGTGCAGATGTGGGGGGTTTACTTTTCTTTTTTTTTTTTATGTGTGATGCGTATGTTAATTGATACACTAGAATACAGTCTCTGACGGTTCTTCATAGTGTGTCCGTTTTCATGGATATTATGAATTTGGTGAGTCATGGTTTTTGTACACGATTAACTATGCAAAGGCAGTAGATCTTCTGGGATGCAGGGCAAAAGTAGAAAATGGAAGGAAGTGAATGGCAGTTGTAAAATTGTTCGTGTCTGTTTGCATATTTTACTTGTCTGTTCATGGGTTTGTAAGATGCGTGGTCCTTTGCTGATATGTCTTATATTGCTGAAGAAGGATTTTCACTTCCTCAGGTTTCCCTCGGGTTAAGATGCAATCCTAAAGGATAATAAATCAATCACCTGTAGTCAAAACAAGACAACAATTTTTGTTTGTTTAGTGCTCTGAAAATTTCATTTTCTTTGTGAGGAATGTAATCAAACTGTATTGGTTCATATCTCTTCCATTAGAGCTTGATTTCCCATTACATCTCTTTCTTTTATATTGAATTACTTAGTTATCCATCCATTACTGGCTTTATGAGTGAGAAAAGAAAAAGAAACAACAAATGCTTATAGGCTGATTCGTTTTATGCGATTCCTTTTTCTGTGTTTATTTTTGTTACAACCCATCTTTTATTTGATGTTTTCAGAGATATGGAACATACCTTAGCATATAACATTCTTTATTATTACTCTTTTGATTGCAGGAAAGAAATGGTGATAGGAATACTCAAGATTCAGAGCCCGCAACCCCACATTCTGTTCTGAAGATGGGATTTAGGTCGGTTTGTCACACAGGAATACTTAACAACCTATTAAAATTATTGATTAATTGTTTACAAAGCTGCTACAATCAATGATTGTAACACCTTTTTTTAATACATTTGTTTGTTAGTCTCTGTTATGCTTGCAGCCAAGTAAGCTAACAGTCTAACCTGTGGGACTGAACTAACAACCGTGTGCATTGGTCACTTTGTTTATGAACTATGTGATGGGGACATTCAAATAGGTGCTCACTAAATTTTGGCTTCTTAACATGTTTAACTGGTTGCTATTGCAGAGAGCGTAACAGCAGCATGGAGGATCCAGATGGAACATTAGCTAGTGTTGCCCAATGCATTGAGCAGCTGCGTCAGAGTTCTTATTCTGTGCAGGAGAAAGAGTATTCCTTAAGGCAGCTATTGGAGCTCATAGATATGCGGGAAAATGCTTTTAGTGCTGTTGGATCTCACTCTCAGGCAGTTCCAGTACTTGTTTCCCTTCTCAGGTCTGGTTCACTGAATGTAAAGATACAGGCAGCAACTGTCTTGGGCTCCCTTTGTAAAGAAAATGAGCTAAGGGTGAAGGTCTTGCTTGGAGGATGCATTCCTCCATTGCTTAGTCTATTAAAGTCCAGTTCTACCGAAGGACAAATTGCTGCTGCAAAGACTATTTACGCTGTTTCTCAGGGTGGTGTAAAGGATCATGTTGGTTCAAAAATATTTTCAACTGAAGGAGTTGTACCAGTGCTCTGGGAGCAGCTGAAAACTGGTCTGAAGGCAGGAAATGTAGTTGAAGGTTTATTAACTGGTGCATTGAAAAATCTCTCTAGCAACACTGAGGGATTCTGGAATGCAACTATACGAGCTGGAGGAGTGGACGTATTAGTGAAGTTACTGGCAAAAGGACAGCCCAACAGTTTAGCAAATGTGTGCAATTTACTTGCTTCTGTAATGATGGAGGATGCATCTGTTTGTTCAAAGGTGTTGACAGCGGAGGTGACAAAACAACTTCTGAAACTATTAGGCCCTGGTAATGATGACTCTGTTAGAGCTGAAGCAGCTGGTGCTCTTAAATCTCTTTCTGCCCAGTGCAAAGAGGCAAGGCGAGAGATAGCCAATGCTAATGGTATTCCTTCTCTGATCAATGCTACCATAGCTCCTTCCAAAGAATTCATGCAGGGTGAGTGTGCTCAAGCATTACAAGAGAATGCTATGAGTGCTCTAGCAAACATCTCTGGTGGTTTGTCTTATGTCATATCTAGTCTTGGTCAAAGTCTTGAATCATGCACCTCACCTACCCAAATTGCTGACACATTAGGAGCTTTGGCATCAGCTCTCATGATTTATGATACCAAGGCAGAATCAACCAGAGCATCAGATCCTTTGGTTGTCGAGCAGACATTACTCAAACAATTTGAACCTGGCTTGCCCTTCCTTGTGAAGGAACGAACCATCGAAGCGCTTGCTAGTTTGTATGGAAATTCCGTACTTTCAAATAAACTTGCAAATGCGGATGCGAAACATCTGCTAGTTGGTTTGATAACAATGGCTGCAAATGAAGTGCAAGATGAACTTATAAAAGCTCTGTTGACAGTGTGCAAAAGTGAAGGCAGTCTATGGCGTGCACTTCAGGGTCGTGAAGGAGTTCAGCTATTGATATCTCTTTTGGGACTTTCATCAGAACAGCAGCAAGAGTGTGCAGTTGCCCTGCTTTGCCTTCTATCATTTGAAAATGATGAAAGTAAATGGGCGATTACTGCAGCTGGTGGCATACCTCCACTTGTTCAAATTTTGGAGACAGGATCAGCAAAAGCTAAGGAAGATTCAGCAACAATCCTTAAGAACCTGTGCAATCATAGCGAAGATATACGCGCTTGTGTTGAAAGTGCCGATGCTGTTCCTGCATTGTTGTGGCTATTGAAAAATGGAAGTCCAAATGGGAAGGATATTGCTGCAAAGACTTTAAATCATTTAATTCATAAGTCTGATACTACAACCATTAGTCAGCTTACAGCTTTATTGACTAGTGATCTTCCTGACTCTAAGGTTTATGTTTTGGACGCTTTGAGAAGTATGCTTTCTGTTGCTCCCCTTAGTGACATTTTACGTGAAGGTAGTGCTGCCAGCGATGCATTTGATACTATGATAATATTATTGGGATCTGCGAAAGAAGAAACTCAGGCAAAATCTGCATCAGCTCTGGCAGGAGTTTTTGAAACAAGGAAAGATGTGCGTGAAAGTAGCATTGCTGTCAAAACTCTTTTGTCAGCCAAGAAATTGCTCAATGCTGAATCTGAAAGTATCCTGATTGAGTCCTCCCACTGCCTGGCTGCAATATTTCTTTCCATCAAAGAGAACAGGGATGTAGCTGTTATCGCCAGAGACACTTTATCTCCTCTGGTTTCACTAGCAAACTCTTCAGTTTTGGAAGTTGCAGAGATGGCCACATGTGCTCTGGCAAACCTTATTTTGGATGGTGAAATTGCAGAGAAAGCTATTGCCGAAGAAGTTATCTTACCTGCCACTAGAATATTATGTGAAGGCACAATTTCTGGAAAAACTCATGCTGCAGCAGCAATTGCTCGCCTCCTACATTCTCGTGCTGTTGATTGTGCTGTAACTGATTGTGTGAATCGCGCCGGAACTGTTCTTGCATTAGTTTCTTTCTTAGATTCTGCTGTTAATGGATCTGTTGCTACATCGGAGGCTCTCGAAGCACTTGCCATACTGTCCAGGTCGGTAGAGACCGGAGAAAATATTAAATCTGCTTGTGCTGTTTTGGCTGAATTCCCTAAAAGCATAAGCCCAATAGTCTTGTGTATTGTTGATTCGGAGCCAATGTTGCAGGATAAAACTATTGAGATTTTATCTCGATTATGTAAGGATCAGCCTGTTGTTTTAGGAGAGACAATTGTATCAGCACCTGGATGTATATCTTCAATAGCTAAGAGGATAATTAGTTCCACAAATGTAAAGGTCAAAATTGGGGGAGCAGCGCTCCTTATCTGTACTTCTAAAGCAAATCATCAGAGACTGGTGGAGGATCTGAGTTCATCGAATTTGTGTGTCAATCTGATTCAATCTCTTGTTGATATTCTTGTTTCTGCAGTGCCTTCTTCGGGTTACCTGGATGATGACAACCAGGAGCTCATTAGCATATGCAGGCACGCAACAGAAGAGGCCAACAGTTCTGAATCCAACACTAGCACTGGCATTATATGTGGTGTTGACTTGGCGCTATGGCTACTGTCTATTCTTGCTTGTAATGATGAAAAAAATAAAATTGCAATAATGGAGGCTGGAGCAATTGATGTTCTCATTGACAGAATCTCAAATTGTTTCTCGCAATATTCTCAGGTATTTAAGTAACTTTTCTGTCAATCCAAATAAATGGATAGTTCATGTGATTCTGATCATCGGTAGGCAGTACTTGAAATAGAAAATCATGCTTTAACTCTCTGCTGCGCCCACCCCAAAGTTTTTTCCAGAAGCAAATTAAAATCCTATAGTTCATGCGAAGTTTCAAAATCTCCCATATTATCCCCTTGATAGAAACATTACCTGTGATAATTTTCTAGAATCTCTGTTGTATGAAATTGGACATAGTGGTTGGAGAGACACTGAGATCTTTATAGAATGAAAAATTGTTCAAGACAAAATGAATTTTGAGTAAAAAGTAGAAAACAAAGTGTTAGGATAGGGTATGTACTTTATTTGGCAAATCCGTGTAAAAAAAAATAAATTATCACATGTTTGGCCAATGGCTTATCTGCTTCCAGTTTGAACTAAATCATTATACTACAGTGTTATGTTTCTTCTAGTATTTCACGGCTGGGGAGATGGGGGGAAGGTGAGATAAGGAGGTTAATGTTTTTAAACTTGAATTAGACCAAAATTTCATGTAGATAAACTGTAATTTTCCGTATTAAATGTTTACCTTGTACTTCAAGGCGTCCTTTGCTGTAAAACTTAAACAATAAGACTTATTTGTGTATATAAACCCGGTTGGCTCAATATGGTGAATATGCAGATTGACTACAAAGAAGATAGCGTCATGTGGATTCATGCTTTGTTGTTGGCGATATTATTTCAAAATAGAGATATCATACGGGCACATCCAACTATGAAATCTGTACCAGCACTTACCAGTTTAATGAAATCAGAGCCATCAGCAAACAAATATTTTGCTGCACAATCAATAGCTAGCCTTGTCTGTAATGGTAGCAGGGGAACACTCCTGTCTGTGGCAAATTCTGGGGCAGCAGGTGGACTTATCTCTTTGCTTGGCTGTGCTGATACTGATATACAGGATCTTCTGGAATTGTCAGAGGAATTTTCTTTGGTGCGTTATCCTGATCAAGTGGCTCTTGAGAGGTTGTTTCGAGTTGAAGATATAAGAGTTGGAGCCACTTCTCGGAAGGCTATACCAGCCTTAGTTGATCTGCTCAAACCAATTCCAGATCGTCCAGGGGCACCATTTTTGGCACTTGTACTTTTGACTCAGCTCGGTAAAGATTGTCCGTCAAATATGAGTGTAATGGTGGAGTCTGGAGCCTTAGAGGCCCTTACGAAGTATCTTTCACTCAGTCCACAAGATGCAACTGAAGAAGCTGCTACAGATCTGCTAGGAATTCTGTTTAGCAGTCCTGAAATAAGAAGACACGAATCAACATTTGGTGCTGTTGCTCAACTCATAGCTGTGCTACGGTTAGGAGGAAGAGGTGCAAGGTATAGTGCTGCAAAAGCCTTGGAAAGTTTGTTTTCTGCTGACCACATCAGAAATGCAGAGATTGCTCGGCAGGCTGTTCAACCATTGGTGGAGATTCTCAGTACTGGTTCAGAAAAGGAGCAGCACGCTGCCATTGCTGCATTGGTAGGGTTACTGAGTGAAAATCCATCAAGAGCTCTTGCTGTTGCAGATGTTGAGAAGAATGCAGTGGAAGTTCTTTGTAGGATCCTTTCATCAAGTTGTTCAATGGACCTGAAAGGGGATGCTGCTGAATTATGTTGTGCTCTTTTTGGAAATACAAGGATTCGCTCCACAGCAGCTGCTGCAAGTTGTGTCGAACCTCTTGTCTCTCTCCTTTTATCTCAGTTCAGTCCAGCTCAGCTTTCAGTTGTCAGGGCACTGGACAGGCTTGTTGATGATGAGCAACTGGCTGAATTAGTTGCTGCACATGGTGCAGTTGTTCCTCTAGTTGGCCTACTGTCGGGTACAAATTATATTCTACATGAGGCCATTTCCAGAGCTCTAGTCAAGTTGGGAAAAGACAGGCCTGCTTGTAAAATGGAGATGGTTAAAGCTGGAGTTATTGAAAGCGTACTGGACGTCTTACATGAAGCACCCGATTATCTATGTGCAGCTTTTGCAGAATTGTTGCGTATATTGACTAATAATGCTAGTATAGCTAAAGGACCGTCTGCTGCTAAAGTGGTTGAACCATTGTTTTTGTTACTGACAAGGCAGGAATTTGGGCCTGATGGACAGCACAGTGCTTTGCAGGTTTTGGTTAATATCTTAGAACATCCAAAGTGTCGTGCTGACCATTCATTAACTTCTCGCCAAGTTATTGAACCACTTATCCCTTTACTCGATTCTTCAATTTCAGCAGTGCAACAGTTGGCTGCTGAGCTTCTTTCACATCTACTTCTTGAAGAACGCCTTCAGAAGGATCCCGTGACACAGCAAGCAATTGGCCCTCTCATTCGAGTTCTTGGTTCTGGTATACACATACTGCAGCAGAGAGCTGTAAAAGCCCTTGTTAGTATTGCACTAACATGGCCAAACGAAATTGCTAAAGAGGGTGGTGTTATTGAAATTTCCAAAGTGATATTGCAAGCTGATCCTTCCCTTCCTCACGCTTTATGGGAGTCTGCTGCCTCCGTTTTGTCAAGTATTCTGCAGTTTAGCTCTGAATTCTACTTAGAAGTGCCTATTGCTGTATTGGTAAGGTTGCTTCGATCTGGCTCAGAAAGCACGGTTGTTGGTGCTTTAAATGCCCTTCTGGTGCTAGAAAATGATGATGGAACTAGTGCAGAAGCTATGTCGGAAAGTGGAGCTATAGAGGCTCTCTTGGAGCTCCTGCGATCCCATCAGTGTGAGGAAACTGCCGCAAGACTTTTAGAAGTATTGCTGAACAATGTAAAGATTCGAGAAACAAAAGTAACAAAATCAGCTATCGTACCATTATCGCAGTACCTTTTGGACCCACAAACTCAAGCACAGCAGGCAAGGTTATTGGCAACTTTGGCTCTCGGGGATCTGTTTCAGAATGAGGGCCTTGCTCGAACAAGTGATGCAGTTTCAGCTTGTCGTGCTTTAGTAAACGTGCTTGAAGACCAACCAACAGAAGAAATGAAAGTTGTAGCCATATGTGCTTTGCAGAATCTTGTGATGTATAGTCGATCAAATAGAAGAGCAGTTGCAGAGGCTGGTGGAGTTCAGGTTGTACTGGATCTCATAGGTTCAAGTAATCCAGAAACATCAGTTCAGGCTGCAATGTTTGTTAAACTTCTCTTCTCAAATAATACTATTCAAGAGTATGCTTCCAGTGAAACAGTCAGAGCGATAACTGGTACGATTTTCTTTGCTTATCTTGCAGTTTTTACTGCCTTCCTGTTTGAGACATTATTTTTTTCTTTCAAAATTCCTGAAAAAAGCTGCACGATAGCATGCCCTCATTTTAATTTTGGAAGAGGTAGCCTTGGTGCTGGAGTAAATTTGATTAATGAATGCTTTAGAAACTGAAAAAAGTTTTTATTTTTTTAAACAAAAATAGTAAGTTCTTTAACAGTAGGAGTGGATGTAGGTGATGAGTCTGTCTGTGCAATTCTGGTGATAATTTTATGTTGGTTGAGTTATATTTAAAACATAATATTAAATATTTTGGTAAAGCTAAAAGTACACCAAAGGAAACATGTGTCCTTTGAACTTCAACCTATCATTAAATTTGAAAACATGACGGTAGCTGTGCTTATGTAGTCTTATAGCAAAACTAGGTACTTTTTGCTTTATTAAGTATTCAGTTAATGTAACTTTAACAATTATAGATTGCAGTTTTTCTGCAGAATTGATTGATGAACAATGGTGATTCATTTAAGCAGAAATACATCTCCCCCTCCTCACTTTTTATTTCTAACTAAGGTCTCTTTCGTTCTTATAGCTGCTATTGAAAAAGATTTATGGGCTTCTGGAACTGTGAATGACGAGTATCTGAAAGCCTTAAATTCTCTATTTAGCAACTTCCCAAGACTTAGAGCAACTGAACCAGCTACACTTAGCATTCCCCATCTGGTTACAGCCTTAAAGACAGGTTCAGAAGCGTGTCAGGAAGCAGCATTGGATGCACTTTTCCTGCTCAGACAAGCTTGGTCAGCATGCCCAGCTGAAGTTTCTAGAGCTCAGTCAATTGCAGCTGCAGATGCCATTCCACTGCTGCAGTACTTAATCCAGTCTGGGCCACCTCGGTTTCAGGAGAAAGCAGAATTTTTGTTGCAGTGTTTGCCGGGGACATTGGTAGTGATCATCAAACGTGGTAACAATATGAAACAATCCGTTGGAAACCCAAGTGTTTACTGCAAGCTTACACTTGGCAACACTCCCCCAAGGCAAACCCAGGTCATTTTTTTTAATATTTATGATTTCTTATTTTCTTATTAACTTGGATCTTTTGTGTGTTGTTACGGGGGAAGAGAGGGCTATTTTGCTTTGTCTGAGTATGCACCAGGATCGAGTCAGATTGGGTGTAAAAGTAAATTCGGGTTTTGTCCTCCATGCCAGTTATCTACAAATTTAACCCCTGAATTGAATCTCTTAATATTACCCGCCTTTTCTCACTGCAAATCATGCCTATACCAGAAATACTCAATTAGGATTTACATTTTTAGAGCTGTTTCCTGGAAGAACACCTCTTGATCATCTACCTATTCTGCTGAGGTTTTGCTACGTATTGTATTGGCTGAATAATTGATTCACGTAACCAAAATAAAATTTTTATGGCACTTTTTGCATGCCCCTTTTTGTCAAAAAAAGAAAAGATAAAATCTGCCCTGTTAGTATAGGTTTTTCTTAATTGTTGGTTTTGCAATTTTACTTGTCCCTTGATCTTGGGCATCCTATCTAATGCCACTTCCAAGTTGTAAACTATTTTGACCTTCTTGAGTTTCAAAATGTACATGCAAGTGCTTAAGATTGTTCAGAATCATAAAGGAATGGTTTTTTGGCTGAATGTATATAGAAACTGTTCACTTTTTATTATGATGTCATAGTGTGTTCTGTATACTCTTTTTCCTGCAAAATCAATATACTGTATTACTAATATCCTTGATAATGGGTTGATCAGGTGGTTTCAACTGGCCCTAATCCGGAGTGGGATGAGAGCTTTTCATGGACCTTTGAGAGTCCTCCCAAAGGCCAGAAGCTTCATATTTCTTGCAAAAATAAGAGCAAAGTGGGAAAGGTAAATGTGCAAAATCATGTTTATTCTACTGTATTCATCTTCAAATATTGTTTTTTTTTTTCAGGTCTCCTTATTAAATGGATTTAACATTTTTAACATAAACATTTTTAATTAAATACCTTTTATCTTGGTTTCCTTAACCAGTGTAAGAGTTGTTTGGTTAGTCTTTGTTTAACCCCTCTAATGTGATTCGATAACAGAGTAAATTCGGGAAAGTAACGATCCAGATTGATCGAGTGGTAATGCTTGGATCAGTGGCTGGAGAGTACGCTTTGTTGCCTCAGAGTAAAAGTGGACCGCCACGGAATCTAGAAATAGAATTTCAGTGGTCTAACAAGTGATGCCATCCAGCTTTCAAATTGCATAGTTAAAACAGACTCTTCTGTCATATAATATTCTTTTGTAACTTGGTCTTTCATTCCTAGTACAAAACACTAGGGGCAAGAAGATCTGGCCAGCTTCGCTTTTCTTGTATGATTCTTTGAGTGTTGTCAATTTAAAGTTAAATAGCGAGTCTGTTTTATCATCATTTTTTGTATTGGCGCTTGTATTGTAATAAGTCGACTTAGTATAGTTATTTGACAGTAAATTGAATGTAAAATATGAATGAGAAAAACTGTTGTACTTGGAGTGTGGATCTGCTTCTTACTCATCCGTAAGGAGTCTCTTCAATCTCTGGTGGGATCTAGTAGAAGAGACAAAAACTTATGGTGTGTGTGGAATCCTCATACACATTTGGGTGTCACATATACCTCATCAGTGTTTCTCTTACCGACTGAACCCCACTAGTAATGGAGACTCTACCACTGAAGTGGAACTACGTATTGGAGCTTGTGCTTACCTTCACATTTGAGACTGCTTCATGTTTCAGTTTTACGTTTTGTTTTATACATGTACATGTAAGCATGTTCAGTATTCAGTGAGGTAAAAAATAGTTAATTTTGAGTATACAATTATTCGTGGATGATTTTATTTTTGATGGTGCGCTCAAAATTTATTTTTCTTAACATGTATTTGTATAGTGTTTCCGGTAACAGGAACTGAGTGTTCTCCTACACAATTTGTGTTTTTCCACTTCCTAATATAATTTTCCAAACTAAGATATATTATTTGTCCAAACCGGTGATACTTACTAAAGATACATTGACGGCTCAAGTTAATCTAGTATCGAACTGCCATGCAAATTAAAATAGTCTGAGCCGGTAGGACCATAATGCATTTGTCTGAGTTAGTTTTAACCATCGGTTCTAATACCACTTGTTTAAGTTTACAGAGAGAATTTCACTGAAGAAATACAATATCAATGAGACCTGAGTCTAACCACATAAGACATTGACACCACTCTTAACCCAAAATCTTAAGACAATGGGTTTATGGGTCTTTATCCTTGTATAGTACTCTACTTTCTTATATAGGACTTAGACTCATACTTGAATTCCTAAAAATATTGTAGTCTATTAAACCGTGCTACTACTATATTGTCACAACAAACGACCAAGACAGTTTGTGCACCTTTGATATTTGGTCCAACAATACCTTCCTGCTATGCTAAGCCACATGTACAAACCCTGCATATAGTATTTTAAAAAAGATGAGATTTGCATTTAAATTTTGACAATTTCTATGATGGACTCGTTAACAAGAAGTTCCAATATTATTATAGTTTGAAAATATGACATATTGTTCCCGGTAGGTAGCATTATGGTGGTCGCATGGCAAGGAAAACCCTATTTGGGTGAGGCTATATTTATATGTGATGTGGAGCAATGGCAAATCCATGAACATTGCATTGTTGTACTCTCACCTAATTCTGTTTAATATTGCGTGCTAGCTGAAGTTTACGTCTATTTTATTATGTTGTTTCTTCAATAACAAATAACAAAATGATTCATTCGACAACTGGTTCACAAGACTTAGGAGAAAAGAAATCCATTGAACCAACTTCAATTCCTTGCGCAATATGATGATGACTTGAGATTCATCGAGGTCACACTTACACATTCTGATGTTGACTTCTGTTATTCCATTTTTTTTTCAAGTTAGTTATAAGTCTATTTCATTCTACCGATTGATCTCATATTTACTAAAAATAAAATCAAATTATAGTATAAAAATAAATGTAAAAATTCATCTCACGACTAAATATGTTTAAAGAACATTTAAAAAATTGAATGATATAAAAAAAAACTCAAATAATTACGAAACGAGGAGATATTAAATATTAAAC
>Ga0099823_1000750_pt1 | contig 23804 bp, 20 predicted proteins | sample CowpearedBW_FD_76831 | JGI IMG/M metagenome (GOLD analysis project Ga0099823, IMG submission 76831) | Root nodule microbial communities of legume samples collected from California, USA - Cow pea red BW | ecosystem: Host-associated > Plants > Roots > Nodule | place: USA: California | collected...
ATCACCAATTCATCATTCAAATATACTAAAAAAAATAAGTATAGTAATAATTAATTTAACCTAATTATATCAATAATATATTTATTAAATTAATATAATCGGTACATATAATTAAATTAACGATTAAAGTCTTTAAAATAATTTATTTATACATAAAAATATTAAAATTTGTTTTCAAAATAACCAAATTTTAAAAACAAAAAACATGATCTGTACGTATGCACGGTCTCGTACTAGTTTTATTTAAAGCAACAATTATTAAATTGTTGACACATATACACTACATTGATGGCTCGTTCTCCAAGCAAGGTGGGGCCAAGCATGGTGGAAATGCTCAATTGGTGCGAAAGTTGTTGGAAATGGCAATTGGGATGCACATACAGGGAAAGGTGGTGTAATGTTTTGGGTGCTCTTAGAGAAGTTGTATCACCTCAAGAGAAATTCTAGGAGAAATGTCTTAGCCTTGATAAGTAGAATGACAACATTTCTGATTGATGGTGCTTCACGGTAAAAGGTCTGAGGCTTGATCTAATAAGAGGAAACTTGACGAAATCTCGATTGAAGCCTCCAAACCTCGATCCATCAGAGGAGATCGAAGAAACGCACAGGAATATGTGAATCTCGCGTTGGAAGAGTGAGTCTCTCTCACGTTCCAGCATGAGCTCTGAGAAAAGGGGAAAACCTCACTTTATTCATCTAAGCTTAGTTTTACAAACCATGGTCTTTATAGGAAGAAGAAAGACAGTCGTTAAAGGAGAAGAACAAGAACGAAAATAGGAAGCTAAACCCTAAAGGCTAGCCCTAACGGCTAGAAGGTGCACGCTCCTACAGGGGTTACAAGACTTTTGGCCCTTGTTTTTTGAAAGAAGGAACTTAGGTACACAACCTGCTCCAATTAGGTCCAATAAAAGACACGTGAACGGATGAAGATTGGGATTCTAGAGACGTGATTCTCGACCCAAAGAAGAAGATGTTGAAGGATGTATGTTGGTGTCTGGTGGCTTCAAACAGAGAAGACGCACTGCTAGATGATTGAAAGCTTTGCTTCACACTCGTGGCCCACTCATAAGACGCTGGAGGTTGCACATGGTTGAACGCTGCCTGATCCAAATAAGGGATGACATATTGAAAATTAAGATTGTGCTGCGTGAAGACGTTGGGTTGTAGGCTGCTGAACAAAAACATGTTGAATCTCGTGTTCGCCCCAAATAGCGCTGAAGCATCTTGCAAGAATCTGCTCACGTTGGGCTCATGCTACATAATGTTGGGCCTCCATCCACAATTAGCCCAATCAGATTTTACAAAAAAGAGAAATAAAACTTGGGCCTAAAATACAAACCCACAAACTCTAAGGTTTTGAGATGATTTCCATCAGTTTCATTACTAATCTCAAAGTGATTTTTCATGGAAGGACCACCTTTATTTATAGCTACAAAAACCCTAGATGAATCTCCAAAAATGAGAAGTAAAACCCTAATTTGATTTAGCTTGGAGTTCAAGGTTGAATCATGTGCTAAGGAGTTTTGTCAAGTGACAAGATTGTGCCTTTCATGCCTCCCATGCTCAAGGATCGATAATTATGCTTATCATCTTTCACTTTGTATTAATCCATTTTTCATTAATCTAAATGATTTTACTAAATGTAACAATCATTACGATGTTTTAAAGCAAAACTTTTTTAACAAGTGTAGGAATTTTTCGGATGTAAAACAATTGAGTGATAATGCCTTTTTGTAAGGTTATTTACTATAAACTTTGAAGCATTTTAATGCTTCTATAGTAGTCATCTAACGTATTTTGAAGAGGTTGTCTGATGCCTTTTACAGGATTCTTCTAATACTTCTTATAAGGGTCGTATAACACCTCTTATAAGAGTCGTCTAACACGTCTCACAAGGGTCGTCTAACGCTTTTTTACTATCAAGAAAAAGGAATGTACAAGAACAATAACTTATTATTGAAAATGATACTAAAAAAGGATTCCTCAGGTTTTCATTATATTAAAATATCCAAAATACTTAACATGAAACGTGACTTCAACATCTTAGGGAATACGTAAAACAAAAATTGAAATAAAGAGAAAAATAAAGTCTTTTAGGTTAAACTCTGATCCATCTACTCATTTCCCAGTTGTGTACCACCATCTGTTTGGACATTTGCTCATGTGTAATCACACGATCGTGGTAGGGCAAAGCCATAAACACACAACAAACAAAAAGGGTAAGCTAAGATAAAAACACATAAGAGTATGTCATAAATCCTTCTTACCCAAGTGAATCTTCTTCCTCTTTTCAAAAGCCTCACTCTAAGTGTCCTCAAGACTTGTTTATAGTCTTGGATGAATTCAAGGATGTTTTTCAATATCCTCCTAAGTGACTTCCACCCCTAATAGGCATAAACAAACGGAAAAATTTTATTTTCCACACGAGTTAATTTTTTGAATTCATAAGACAAACAATTATGAAAGAAAGAACTCAAATTAAATGTGTATTTTCTCACCAAAATTCACTCAAGTGTTTTGGCTAGTGTTTTCACTCAAAATACTCATTTAAGTAAAAACTCATAATACTTAACAAAACTCTAATATCCACAAACTTTTAGAAAACATACAATCAAAGAACATGAGTACCTTTTACAAGTTATAATGGTACCAAGATAAAGGTAGAAAAATTTTTAGGATTTTTAGTTTTCTTTTTTTTTTGAAATAATAATTTAAGAAGAATAATGGAACATAATTTCAAAAATAACTTTTTTTTCTTTTATTGCTCATTTTGACAAGAATAATTTTTCTACATTTTTTTTTTAAACTCTTTCATCATTTTTTTTCCTTTTTGCCACTTTTATTAATTTGTGAATGAGATACTCACCAGACACTTTATTTCTCATCCAATCTTATCATAATCCAGTGGCTCCTTTCTTCCTAAGATAAGGAAAAGCACAATTTTTTTCTTTTAAAAGATTTACAATGGGCTTAAAAAGAAGAAAAAGAGATTTAATGCTAAAGAAGCTATCAATGGATTAATATCAAAGAATATATAAGAACGGGGAGAGTACGTAAATATGGAGACAACATTAAAGTCATGAAACATGATGAGCTACTGTTCTCTTAAGTAATCATGCCCAATTCAAGATAAATGAAGGGTTATGCAGTGCCACCTGGCTCACATGGCCATAACGGTAAATACAAATGCATCGTTTTACAACTGAATAATAGAGTACATAAAAGATTAATACAGGAACTTGATTGTGTCACAGCCAATTTTTTATCTATTTAGGCGAATGGTTATAATATTCTCCACATTAGTACAGCAGTGGACATTCTCTTCTGCTACTTTAAGACAGCATCACTACTAGAATACATCATGATTTTTCAAGTCAATATTGCAGCACGCCCTGCAGACAATAAGCAATATTTAATAACAACCGAGAGTCAAAAGAAAGAAACAAAAAATCAAATAAGGCGTAGAAGCATCACCACCATTATAAGACATAACAAGCAATTGCTTAACTCTTCAAGCATAACACTCGGCTGTGTATGACTTAAAATGGCAAGAACTGGCTTTGACAATGAAAATAGATAAACTAAATTCTGGAAACTATAACTCCTACCGGCATTACATCATTCACTCTTTTGGTTAACCATCCATCATTATCTTGCTACAGCGAATTGGAATTTGGTAACATTTTCATGCTTCTGATAGCAATATAAAGAGCAAATCAAACAATATCAAAGATGTGAAATCCAGTCTTATCTAGTTCCAAGCCAGTGAAACTACAGATTCTATTCAAGAGAATTCTAGTAGAATGCTATGTCAAATTCCATGTCTTAGAGGATAAAGATTGCTTACTTTGGTGCAATAACTTCCCACTGCCTTGCTCCTATGCGGATGCGTTGGGTGGAAACCATCTTCACCGTGTCTTGCAAAGGAAGGTCCAGAACATGTGACTGCAGATGGGTTGGCGGCAGCTACTTCTGTACTTGCAACAGGAGCGCCCTCAGTTAGTGAAAAGCCAAAGACTCTGCATCGACTTTTACAAGTGGGAACCAACTCTTTACTAGCCCGAAGTGCTGAAATAGAATCGTGTGAACGAGAACTTTCTAACTGATTATGCAAGTTTGAGACACCAAAAGAACTTGTGCCTTCCTGAACTAGTCCACGAAGAGGCTGAGGCTCATAAGGGGCTGATACAAATTTTCCACCTTTAGCTTCAGAAGTGTATGAAAGTTGTTGATGGACTTTACCTTCCATCACCTGACTGATTTTGCTGTTATAATCAGAGTTTGAAACTGGATTGACTGCTTGCTGGAACACTAACACAGATGATGGAGATGAAACTTGCCCAGATGGAACAGGTGGATGCAAATGTGAAGACTTGTTACTCAAGTGGGAAGACCATCCATTGCTGGGTCTCGGTGTGTGGTTACCATCAAAAGGTCCAAAGCGACCATTTCCACAAGCCTCATCAACAGACAAGGCCCTTCCATATGGTTGGCTTGGAAGTATTTCTTGACCTTGCAAGACCTTCTGGAATATGAAAGATTCACTAAAGCCTATGCCATTGCAGGAAACATTGGAACTCACTTGTGGAATTCCAATGCTATTTCCAGTTGCAGCAATCCTAGGACAGTTTGAGCCAGGATAGCATCTCCTCAAATCAGATAGCTGGTGATTCTGACCACTAATACTATCGAAAGTAGTATTAACACCCAACATTTCTTGACCTTGCAAGACCTTCTGGAACCTTAGAGATTCGCCAAAGTCTGATGATCCAATTGCATCTGTCAAAAGAATGGAACAACTCAACAACAAAACTGCCTTTGGTAGAACAGCTCAAAGTAAATAAAAAATAAAGACATACTGGAAACTTGGAAATCTAGCTTTGTTGAAGGCAATCCAATCTTGATCCTCTTCAAACCAGCTGATATCAAGTTATTTGCAGTAGATGCAGAACCAGATGGCTCAATCTCCCAAGGTGAAACCCTATTATGCCTTGAGGCTTCTAGGTCATCCCACCTTACCTTCAAATAAATGAAAATCAAAAGTTAACTCAAAAAGACGTTATATAATCAGTCATGATTATAAGGATAACCAATTGATCAGATTTCCAGATATGTATAAAAATCATTTTAAGTTTTAAACATTTTAGGCTATGAGCTAAACACCAAAAAGTACTCATGGTTCATAATACTAGAAGAATGACCATTGATCTGAATTGTAATTTAAAATATTAATTAAAGTATACTATAAAAATAAAGGAATAAATTCACTACCAGCATGCAAAGCTTTTCTATATTGCATACTAAGCTTCAAACACGTCAGGAAAATTAACACTATATTCCATACTAACAAAACATATGAAGAAAATTCCATGTCCAAGAAACAATTTCAACTACAAACAAGAACTATTACAAGAATGCTCATGATTGATATTTTTTTAGCACTCAGCTTATTGATATTCAAACTTTTTTATCTTCAGAACTGTATACTAGCTTCAACTTGACTTTCACATCAATCAATTGTACCTACACTAGTATTTAATTAAGTGGTGCTTTTCATTTGCAATAAAGACATATTGTCACCGTACTTCAGCACGCAAATGTGTAGAAAAGAGCAAAATGAGTTCAAACATAAGTAAACACATAAAATGCAACAAAAACAAATAAATAATAAATTTGAAATTTTATTAGTTAAAATAGAAGGGTAAAAAATAAAAAATACAGGTACATATGGGGTTTGAAAGTTTGTATTTCAAATTCAAAATCAGAAAGGACTGCCAAAATGCAGATGACAGAGAAGGGTTTGTGAAAAACAACACGGGGCATAGTGAGTCATGCGCATAGACATTTGAAATTAGGTTTTGCGAGAGTGGAAAATAGATTAGGGTTTCAAAGGAGATCAAACCATCTTAAACGACATTGCAGCATGATTTTGGAAAACATTGACAGGAAAGATGGAGCACCATATATAACAATGACCCATTTAAACACATGAAATTAGGGTTTGCAATAGTAGAAATTAGATTAGGATTTCAAAGACAGCAAACCAGTTTAGACGATATTGATACAAATGATATTGATACGAATGAAGGAGAAAGAGTGGAAGAGAAAAGTAGGAAAATCCACCAGGTCTATGAGAGGAAGTGGAAACCCATCACTTGGGGGGACCCACAAGCGCATGTCCTTGACTGTAATAACATAATGGCTGACATGATAGGTGTGACAGCGTGTGGGTAACTTTTCTTTAGAGAAGAGAGGGAATAAAGATAGGAGAGGGAGATTTACGCGGGGGACGAGAGGAATGACCTGGGAACTTTTGGGAGCAAAAAGACTCGTATTCTTTGAGGTTTTGGTTCTTTTCTTATTTGTATATAGAAAGAATACTTTCATTTCCATTGTTTGTGTTCTTATACAAGGATACTTAACAATTGGTATCAAACCACTCGCTTCTGGGAGTGCATGGTACTGACTCGTCGCACAATGGTGCAACACATGGAAGGACTCAAGTAACAACTGGCAGAGCTGAAAAATCTTATCATCTGTCGCAGCAGGTCACAACGAGGGCATCCTCGCGTGCGCCATTGACACAGGAGGAGAGTGACACACAATGCTATTGATGGCGAAGTTGAGAGTGAAGATGGTGCAAGGCACACAACCCGGACTAGTAGTCATGAGTCATCACATGATTTCAGAGGGCGAAAACTTAAGATTCCAATATTTCAAGGAGTTGATGCTTATGGTTGGATCATGAGGGCTGAAAGGTATTTCAAACTCAGTTTGGTCGAAGATGATGAAAAACTAGATGCTGAGGTGATAGCCTTGGAAGATAAGGTTTGAAAATTCGTACCAATGGTGGACAAACCAGAGTCAAGAACCCAGCTGGGAGGATTTTAAAGGCTTGTTGATTTGACGCATTCAACCGGGACTGGTACAGAATCGTTTTGGCCCTTTGTTGAGTCTACAACAAACCAGCTCTATAATGAAATACAAGGAGAAGTATGAACCTTTGTCCGCACCACTGAAGAAAGAAGAGAGAATAATGCTCAAGGGAATCTTCCTTAACAGCTTGAAAGAAAAGATTCAAGCCGAAAATTATATACGACTGGGAATGATTAAGGAAAAGGAGGTGTTAATATTGGTAGATTGCGGTGCTTCGACTAATTTCATTTCCAAGGAATTAGGAGGGACAGATTTGGTGTTAGGGATGGATTGGTTGGCTAGCTTGGGGAATGTCAAGGCACATTTTAAAAACTTGATTCTTACTTTGGAGATAAAGGTGAGAAGAAAAGCATCCAAGCTGATCCTTCACTATGGAAATCTCAAGCATCATGGAAGGCAATGGTGAAAGCTCTTACCAATCAAGGAGAAGAATGTGTTGTCCTGTCAAGCCACCATGATGTCAGATAAGGAAAGAGACACTCTCAGCCCTGCCTTGGCTGATGTACTTGCAGCTTATGAAGATCTATTCAGAGAACCTACTGAATTGCCTCCAAAAAAGTAATGTGACCATGCCATCTATCTCAAAGACAGCACCAATATTCCAAATATCAAGCGGTATAGGTATCCATACTATCAATGGATGTGTATAGTGGAGAGTGAGCCATGTGTCGTATGGATGTTGTTCCACCTTTTGGTGTTTTCCTTTTATTAGAAGCAAAAAAGAGGACAACTTTATTTTTTCAATTTTTTGTTGAAATTGCTGTGCACGTGACAAGTGTAAAAAAATTGCTATTGCTATTTGTGCTCCCTCTTTTATTATATTAATAGATACCATCAAGTATAGAACCTCTCAACCCAAAATAATATGATGTGATATGTGAAGTTTAAAATCCAACTATTCTGAGTACCTAAATATAATATTTAGTGCATAAAACAGCCAACAACCCATGTAGCTTTTACAATTTACAACTATCAGATTAAGTGAATTCAATTCAATCACTGAATTATTAGACTATAAAATTGAAAAAATAAGCTTGTAATTTTGAGAGTATTCCCCTTTAATGTAACATTAGATGTTAGGCACAAAGGTTTATGCATATCACATGCCTGATTTCACCAAATAACCATCTAGCAGGTAAGTAGCTATAACAAATTGTAGCCACAATATTACTAAAACGGCCAAGACAGAAAAAGGCAAGGTATCTACTGACACACTTCAAGCATACACAGGATAGTTATATTATACCATTAGGCATCTCCATTTTGATCCAGGCCATCTAACAGGATCCACATCAGTAATTCCAACAATCAATCCTGTAAATCTGCCCAATATAAAATTGAGTAAGATTCTCTATTAATAAGGTCATCAAAAATGGAAAAAACATAAGTATGATCGAACCTTCGCTCTGCAGCATCTTCAGTTTCAAAACGCATCCTGAATCTTGTTCCAATTGAATAAGAATAATCAAGGCTCCTCAAGAATTTCTTAACGGGTATGATGAACTCAGATGAGCTGACCCTATAGAAGCCAGCAATCAGATAGCATGCTTGACAAGAAAGAAAGAAAAATCCATGGAGACTTAAGACCACGGCAGTACATACAATTAAATCATGTACTAGAGGAAGGGAAGGAAGCATTAAAATGGAAGGGAAGGAAGCATATGCTGTTAGGATATTCACATAATAATAATGTATTTAAGAATTTGAAAGAGAAATTATTCACCAAGGTAAAAATATGTGTCTGCTATAGGCTAAAAATATGATGAAAGCATGGAAACCTATTGTAAAAAATAAAAAATAAAAGATAGGCACCAGGAAAACTTGAGGTTCTAATCCTAGAACGCACACACAGCAACAGACTAAAGCATATGCTTGACTTTTATGTGCCTATCTCAGTTCAACTCATACAACGAAGTATATGGGAGCCAAATAAAAGGGCCTGAAAACCTTGGGAAGTAGCAAAGAATTTGTCACGGTTTTGTTTACTGCTATTACACCAAATCTCATTTCATGTATATAACTAGAATTTTAGGCTAATAATAATGTGGACAGGCTGATTTAGTAATTGTTTTGCTTCATAACTATAGCTAAACCATAAGCATCTATTTGAAGAGCATAAGGTGTATCAAATCTTAGCTAATACAATAGAAACAATGAATTGTTGATAGAAATCGATAGTTTCCCTTCCATTAAGTACCTAGAAAAGTATAATAGAATAACTAGAAAAAATACCTTGGATTATAGTGAACACTAAAGGCACGTTTTGCTGATAAAGCATTAACCACATCCAGAAGACTGCTAAGATTCAATTGCTCGGCAGCAAAAGTTGAAATGGCACTGCCACTTTTTAATTGAGCAGCCCTACGAATTCCCAATCTTAATTCTCCATCCTCACCCCTGCCATTTAAGTATAAAATGTTGGTCCTGTCTCTGTTATGGTTACTAGACAATATTTGATGGAATCGAGGTCTTCATACCTAAGAAACAGAACAGCATCTCCAGATACAAGTTTCTTCTTGTTCACAAATGCACTCCACCCAGTGGTAAGCAAGTGTCGTCGTGGTTGCCCTGCTCATGAGAAACAGGAAAAACAAAACCCAAACAACCATGAACTATTCTAATTGATTTGTCCATTAACATATAAAAAAGAGGACATACCCCTATAAATATGTCGAAACCTCCATTCTTGACCATGCAGATCCTTCGCCACAAGCTCCTGCGAAGGTCTCTGTTGACTGTATTCCTAAAGTAACAACGGATTTAAATTCAAAACGCTATCAAAGAGTTATACAACATAATTCAATGCCATTTGTTACCATGAAATATATCTCTCAAAGTGAACACGGGCGTGTGGTGTGTGTCGATTCAAAACATATATGAAGCAAGGAGTAACTTTAAGTATATATCACATAAAAAATAATAATGATGAAACAGATTAGAGCAATCTAAGAACCACTCAATCAGGCTCAGAGTGCCACAAGAGGAAAAGGAATGCATGGTCATTCGTAATTGTTACCAGAGGTGGAAAGCAATCTTCCGCAGCACGACGAGGCACAGAAAATCCACCGTGAGTGCTAGTATCAGAAGCTGTCAAAGTCTTGCAGAACATGTGAGGTGTGGTGGACTTCATCACAGTTTCAGCATCCTCCTCCTCACCATCAGCTTCAAATTCCCCTTCCCGCAACTTCTGATGCACTTGCTGCAAACACCGACCAAATTAATCACTTCACATACATTCACATACCCGTCTCCTGTCTTTTCAAAACACAACTTAATATTTTGTAGTTCCCTTCTTCTCTAGTATAACATTGACAGAGACAGAAAACAAAGCCAACAGCTAAAATTAAGCAAATACTAATATTCTCAATTGCTAAAGAAGCCAAGATACTGAGCTAAAATTTGTTTCTTTTTTTAGCACACTCTCCAAAACCATACTGTAAAAATAAGCCTCACCTCACTTTTGGGAACCAACACCACCTGGCAATACACTTCATCACTCCCTTCCTCAGCCTGCGAAAAAAAACACAAAGACATTCAATGTAAATCAGGAAACATGAAAGGAAGAAAACCGGACAGCATTTGTAGTTGTGCGATGTTTAAAGAAAGGAATGAAGAAAGACCCACATGGAGCTTGACATCGAGAACGCGACAGAAGAGATGGGAGGGGATGTTAGCAGAAGCAGGAAGCGGAAAATCGTGAAGGTGTTGTTCCAAGTGTCCTTGAGGGAAGTAGACGACAAGGGTTCCTTTCTTGGGCAAGGAGATCATGGGACCCGCGCAGGCGTGCCAGAGTTCGAGGCAGACGGAGGAGGGGAGAGACGATGTCGTTTCATGGTCCTCGGTGGCGCTGTTGAGATCGATGAGGGCAGGCATGAGGAGGATGAAACAGAGAGAGAAGGAGCAGAGGCAGAGGAGGAGGAAGAAGAAGAAGCACAGGAGTAGTGAGTGGGGTGAGATATTTGAAGGAGTGGTTTCATGCCTCCTGCATTTTCAGTGAGCGTGACCAACTTTGGCATTGCCAAAAGAACCTGACCCAATACTCCAAAAGAAAGAGACCCGCTTTCTGTGTCTGTCTTTCTCTCCCACTGACCAATCACTCTCTCTTCATTTTTCCCACCCTTTTTGGGCTCTTCACTACACACAATTATGGGGTTCGCTTTTCGGGAAACCCTTTCATTCCCACTCTCTTACCAATTCGCTCTACCATTATCCTTCACATTTAACCACCTCTCTTAACTAAAACACTCCAAAATTCAATTTTCTTACTTATACGGAAAATAAAGTTTCAACATTTATCATCAAAATAACAGCAACGGTTAAAAAGTGTAAATGAAAGATTCAATTTTTAGAGTTGTGTGCATAAAAATTGAATCTTTCATTTACACTTTTTAACCGTTGCTGTTATAAAGTGTAAATGAAAGATTCAATTTTTAGAGTTGTGTGCATAAAAAGCATTCAATTAACGAGATCGTTTACATGATAGGTACTGTTACCGAATAAAAGGGTTGATCTTTGGGTTTTAATTGTTTTGATGGGTATGATATTATTTTTTGTTTTTGGCCTTTTTCTTGTCTGCAGGCTGAGGCGGGAGCAGTGGTGCAGTTGCTGCAATGTTTAGACTGTTGGGTGTGATGTGTGGCAGGGTGAGAGAGATAGAAAGAAAGAAGGGGAGAGGAGAGAGAAGAAAAGAAAGCAACAACAACAACAAAAGACTGTACTGTAGTTGGAGTGACTCACCTTTATTTGTGAAGGTTATTTTGCTGTCTTGGACTGTACGGTCGCCCTTTATTTCCGGGCGGATGTCTATTTTGTCCCCTTCTATTTCACCAAATCTCACACCTATCCTCTGCTTATTAATAATAACTATAATTCATTCAAATACCTTTCATTACTATTATCTTCGAAATTAGATCTCATTTTCTAATTCAGTGTCGGTTCTGTGATCACTTTCTTTGTTGACCATGCCATTAATTGAATGTTCTATGTAGAATGCAAATGTTAGATATGTTAGATTCTCCCCACCATGAGTGAGCTGTTTCTAGTACGGAGTTTGGGGGCCTATACATCAGTTAGTATTGCACTATTTTCAGCATTATGATGTATGCGTTTTAACCTCTACCACTTAACTATATTCTCATTATAACTTCATAATATTTTCCATTATATAAAGCTAATGTGAAATGTCAGAGCTTCAGATGTCATTAGTGTAGAAAATTATGCTCCCAGAAAACTGGTTTTAATTGAAAACATGGAGAAGCTGAATCTTTGAGGGCACACTCGAATTGGGCAGGCAATGGAGGTTAACGTTGACAATTAACCAAAAAACTGAGACAGGTTCAAGAGAGAGCAGGTTGGATATAGAAAGTTGCATGCTGCTTTAAAGCATTCCTCTTTCCTCGTTAGAAATGTCGAATTACTTTGGCTACCCGAGTTTTGACTTTATGGTTACGGTCATGTCATAATTATTAGCTGTCTTCTTAGGCAAAAACTAATGAATAATCCGGGGAATTTGTAAATTATTTATACGAGTCCGCGAAACCGCGGTTCATACACTAATTTAAAAATCACTTTTCTACATACCGATTATAATATATTTGGTATTAAAAGTGATGTGGTACAATAATTTTAAGGGTGATATTCAGTTTAGTTTTGGATAGTTAATTTCAACTGAATCCATTCTTCAACATAGAGATAAAAATTAGTTACTTCTCATTTAAGATAAATTTTTTATTTTTTAATTGATTTAGAAAATCAAACAAGTATTGATTTCGCGTTAAAAATTCAATTTTAATCAATTCTACGTTATTTTGATGCAGAACCAAACACGCACTAAATATTATAAAACTTTTTATTAGTTAGAGTTCAAATTATAATACAAATTTGGGACAACGAAAAATTGGTAATAAAATAGAATATTTTCTATATAAGTTAGATTTAGAATTAATATAGAAAGTGATATGATGACACTTTTATAATATCGAAGAAAACTTTTTATATTAGTATAGAATATTTAATCTTCTTTTTCTTGGCCTTCGCACTTCACTTTCTATAGAATGAATGAAGAATGCACTAAATATACTCAATTGTCAGTGGTATTAAAAATGTTCAGTGTAAAGGCAAGAATGGGTAAAGTGATAAAAGCTTCACAAAATTGTTTGAGTTATTGAGTGACATGCTTCCTGAAGGTAGCATATTACCAACATAATTATGGCTTGTATAGGAAGGAGTTTTCCAAGTTACATCAATGTCCACAATGTGGGGTATCTATCACAATACAAACATAAAGATGGAGAGTCTAAATCTAAAAGTAAGTGTCATTCTCTAAAAGTCTTATGGTATCTTCTCGTAGTTTCACAATTGAAACAATTATTTACTAATGCAAATGATGCAAAACTCATGAGATGGCATGAAGATGGACATACAAAAGATGGTCATTTGAGGCATCCGATAGATGGTTTGTAATGGAAGAAAATTTATTCAATTTCTCCAATGATTCCAGGAACAATAGATTTGGACTTGCTACAGATGGAATGGGGACAAGTATGATGGCATAATATTTTGGGCATAACAATACTAATCTCAAAGTGAATTTACATGAGGAAAAACGCCTTTATTTATAGACTTGGGGTGTCTCCAAATTTGTTGAAGAAAAACCCTAAAAACCTATTGATAAGCTATTGTTGACTCTATCAAACTAACACTACTTGACAAAGCAACTTTAATATTGTCAAGCTAGTAGTTAACAAACTAGATACCGTTAAGTTAGTTCTTATAAACACTATACCAAAGGTTAGTAAAATAAAATAAAATAATATAAGAAGATAGCAAAATAATAAATGAAATAAATAAATAAAATTGCAAAAAAAAAAAGATAAAAACACTAATTAAAAAATAGTTTGATTTTACTACTTTTTCAAATTAGAATTCATCATTGGTTATCTACATATTATTGTTCGATTAATTATTGTTTTAGATTTTCAAATTAATCAATATAAATTTTGAATTAATTTGTTGACATTCTCCCTATTAACTATAGTAAATTATCAATTAAAAGCAAAAACTTTTTAGATTAATCATAAAATAAACAAAGTACATTCTCAATTAAAGATTATTATGCCTAATTATGTATATTCTTTTACCACTTTTATCAAGTAAAAGGATAAATTAACCAAAATACTTTTTTTTTGTTAAAGTTTTCACCTTTAATCAAAGTACATTTTTAATTAGTGAAAAAAACTCATGCAATCACATGAAAGTTTCTAACTTTAATCAAAGTACATTCCCAATTAAAATTAAAAACCTTTTGACTCATATGATCAATGTAGATTAACACTTTGCTAACTTGCTACAATGTAAAAATCATTAATTTTACTTAATTAAAAGACAAATTTGGATTGTGATTTGTTACAAGGGAGGCAAAAGTTGAAATGTTAATAATTAACTTGCTATTTTGAATAATTTATTTATATAATAAATTATTAACAGAAAATAGTATTTGGACAATTTTAAATTTGTATGGATAAAGAAAATAGAAGGCTTAAATACAACTTTGGTCCTTATTTTTGTTTACTTTGGTCAATTTTGTCTTTTTTTTGTGTTCAATAAGGCAAAATTTCGTCAATTTTGTTTAATTTTGTCTCTTTTTATAACAACGTTAAAATCGTTAACAGAATGTGAACAATGTGTGTCATGTGTTAGTTTGTGATTTTTTAATTTTTTTAATTTTTTTAATTTTTTTTAATTTAGAAAAAAAAATTATTCACGTATCAAGTTAACATTATGCCACGTGATAGTTTCAATGTCACATGTCAAGTCACAATTCTAATTTTTGTTAATTGTTTTTTAATTTAGTCTCAATTTTCATTAATTTTGTTCAATTTAGTCCCAAATTTGTTCCTCCCCAAATTGAGACCCAATTTAATTTTTATAAAAATATTATACTGAAATTTTTATTGAAATTCACATTTAAACATTACTTTCATTATTTTTAAACCAACTCTAATTACATTCTTGGAATATAATTATTAAACTTATGTTTTATTTTTACTACATGTAAAAAATAAAGTTATAGTTGGTTTAAAAATAATGAAGAATTTTTCATCTAATTTTAAAAATAATGAATAATTTTTCTTTTCAAAAATAACGAATAATTTTCTTTCTAATTTTAAAAATAATGAAGAATTTCCTTATAATTTCAAAAATAAATTATAATTTTCCTTCTAATTTTAAAAGTAATAAAGAATTTTACTTCTAATTTTAAAAATAATGAAAAATATTCCTTCTAATTTTAAAAATAATAAAAATATTGTTCTAATTTTAAAAATAATGAAGAATTTCCTTCCAACTTTAAAAATAAATTAGAATTTTCCTTATAATTTTAAAAAAATGAAGAATTTCCTTCTAATTTTAAAAATAATTAAGAATTTTCTTTATAATTTTAAAAATAATAAATAATTTTCCTTCTGATTTTAAAATAATGAAGATTTTTTCTTCCAAATTTAAAAATAAATTAGAATTTTCCTTCTAATTTTAAAAATAGTAAATAATTTTCCTTCTAATTTTAAAAATAATAAAAAAATTTCCATCTAATTTTAAAAATAATGAAGAATTTTTCTTATAATTTCAAAAATAATTTTCCTTCTAATTTTTAAAATAATGAAGAATTTTCCTTTAATTGTAAATATAATGAAGATTTTTTTTCTAATTTTTAAAATAATGAAGAATTTTCCTTATAATTTTGAAAATAATGAATAATTTTCCTTCTAAAATTTAAAATAAACAAAATTAGGATTGAATTAAAAAAAATTAACGAAAATTTGGGACTAAATTAAACAAAATTGATAAAAATAAAGCCTAAATTGAATATAAGACATGTGTACTAAGGCTAATTGACACGTGACACTGATATTGAGTTGACAAGTGGTACTCACAATGTCATGTGGCATAATGTCAACTTGACACGTCGACAATTTTTTTTTTAAATTAAAAAAAGAAACACGAATTGACATAAGACACACATTGTTCACCTTCCGTTAATTAGTATAAAGTTTTGTGCCAATATTGGAATTAAAATTGTATGAATGTACTCTAATAGACCGTGTATGAATGTTGGGCGCATGATTGATCGAATTTTCAAGCAATTGCAGTAGGGACCGCCAGCTGATTTTTCTGGTATGTGCAATTTTCGTAAAACTGCGTTTCCCGATTCGTTAGCCGTCTAATTTAACTGAAATTTTGACAAGTGATCCATAACATGGAGGGTTAAGCTTCAAGGGTTAGTTCCACTATAATTTCTTTATTGGATTCTAAGGTTAGATTAATAAATTTGTTTGCTCTTTTGATTCTTGTTGTGATTTATTTTCATCTATGTCTTTTGGTTCTTAATCTGGTAAAAGTAATGATTTTACATTGTAGCAAGTTAGCACAATGTTAAATCTACATAACATAACAATCATTTGAGTCAAAAGGTTTTTAAATTTTAATTGAGAAGTTACTTTGATTACATTTAGAAACTTTTATATGATTGAATGAAGTTTTTGCTAATAACTGAGAAGTTACTTTGATTAAAGATGAAAACTTTGATTAGAATTAATCAAGAAGTTACTTTGGTTAATTGGCCTTTACTAGATATAGGAGATAAAAAAATAGACATGATTAGGATTAATAATATTTAATTGAGAAGGTACTTTGGTTAAATTTACTATGATTCATCTATAAAGTTTTTGCTTTTGATTGAGAAGTTACTTTAGTTAAAATTGAGGACACCAACAAATTAATTAAGAAGTTCCATTGATTAATTTGAAATCATAAACAAGAAATCAATAACAATAATCTTTAGGAAACCAATGATGAATCCTATTTTGAAAAAGTAGTAGAATCAACCTATTTTCTTTACTATTGATTTTATCTCTTTTTATCTTTTCAATTCTATTTCTTTCTTTGTTTATCTTCATCCTCTTATATTTTTATTATTTTATTTGACTAACTCTTTTGTATAGTTTTTATATGTACTAATTTATAAAGAATGAATTTCGTGTTCATTGGAAGATGACTTTGGGTTACTTTACACACATGGAAAAGTTTTGTTTTTCACACATGAGTTAATCGTTTGAATTTACACGAAAATCAAATATGAAAGATGTCACTCGAGTTTAAAATGTATATTTTCTCTCCAAAATTTGCTCAAGTGTTTTGGCTTATGTTTTCACTCAAAATACTCATGCAAGAAAACACTCCTAATATTTAACAAGACTCTAACATTCACAAACTTTCAAAAAACATGCAATCAAAGATCATAAGGACTTTTCACAGGTTGTAATGAGGCCAAGGTAAAGGTAGGAAAACTTAAAAGGATTATTGGGTTTTTGAAATAAATTTAGAAAGAATAAAGGATCATGATTTCAAAAACAACTATTTTTCTTTTTTGATCTTTTTGAGAAAGCAATTATTTTTATACATTTTAAAAAAAAAACTATTTCATCAATTTTTCCTTCCTTTTTGCCATTTTTATTATTTTTTAGGTGAGAAAATCACCCACACACTTTATTCCTCAATCAATCCTAACATAATCTACTAGCTCCTTCTTTCTTCCTAGGTAAGAAAAAATATGGTCTTTTTTCTTTACAAGGATTTACAATGGGTTAAAACAAGAAAAATAGGTCTAAAGCTCAAAGGCTACTAATGGATTAATATCAAGGTGGGCTTATTTGGCCTAGTAGCTAAAAACAAGAAATGTCTCAATCATATCAAATCATTCATATTCACTCAGTTGCAAAACAAAATAATCAAGCTAAATATTTGAGTACAAACAAAACATGAGCAAGTCACTCAAGAAAAATAGGAATGACACATGACAATCCATCCTTTACATTAAGGCTTAAGACTCACAAGGTCAAATTCATTCACAAAAGATCTAATCAAGAAATTCTCAAGTCAACTCAATTAGGAAATCAAAAAAATAATCCATTCATATCAACACAACTTTTATTTTCTTCAGAATTATGATCATCCCAGTTACTAAATCAAATTCTAAAAATCCAATGTCAATATGTTTTATTGAAAACAGGGAAATAACTTTGGTGGATTTCTTATGAGACATATTATTTAAAAGTTTGACTAAGTAAAAAGTTAATACTTTCACAATTTTCTCAAAAAAAAAATCACTGTTTTTTTAAATGAAAACAAAAATTGAAAAAATCGAAAGAAAAATCCTACATACGGTTTGTCTCCCCCACACTTAATTCAAAAATTGTCCTTGATGGACTTTTTTTGGGGAGGAGATGGAAAATTTTCTGACTGTTGGCTCAATCTCGCAAAGATGTCAAAATTTATTTTCTTTAATTTTTTAAGTATAAGTTAGCTTGTACAATTTTTTAATTTTGACATTTTTATTTTCATAACTAAAAATAAAAACACATATTTTTGAAAATTTTCTAAATTTTTTATTAAAATAAAAAGCAAAAAACAAATATGCATGCAATTTAAATTTTTTATCAACAATGTTTTCAAATAGATTTGAATCCAACCTCTTTTCCTTTTGCAATAACCTTTCTTCTTTCTTTGCAACCATATCAACAAAGATAACCACTGAAAACTTATTTGGATAATTCACATTAACAAACTTTATGTGCGGAGCATGTAGCTTCAACTCAATTTCAACATCATCAGGTGCATTAGAATGGTTAACCAGATCATCAGTAGTCATCATAATCTCATCTTATGCGCAAAAATTTGCACCTAAAGTAGTTGACTCTGCTACTTTATCATTAACCAAGTCAGTTACAATAATAAATGCTTTAGATGCACCTTCCAATATTGTTGTTTCTACTACTGCACTTGGTTCCTCCATTGTATTATTCTCAAAACTTTGCTCCTGAAAAAAGATCATTTGTACTCATATCATCATTAGTAGATAAAACTTTATATTCACATTGAGCATTATCATATCCATTAGTAGATATGTTTGTGTGAGAATCTTCAATTTCTTCATCAACAAATTCAATAACATCTTTAGTAAAATTAATATGTCCATCAATAGACATATTACTATGAGCATCATTATATCTAGCAGTAGATATATCAGTGTGATGTGATTTTGGTGTTGGTTGATCTAACATTTGAATTGTGTACTTGTTCACATCAATGCTCAATTGTTCCATCATTCGATTCATGCTCCCTAACATTATTATTTCATCCATCTACTCAACTATCGTCTTCATAAGCTTTTCTAAAGTTGCCCACCTAGCTTTGTCATTCATTAACCGACTTAAATCAACATACATTTGTTTTGCTCTAATAGCCAACTTTAAAAGCATATCTTCTATGTCATGACAAAGTGCTCTAAATTTTGGGGTTTTAGCAAATCTCTAATAGCATTGGAGGATGGTATTAACACTACCAAGGAATTCTACAAAGTTGTTGTTACTTGCATCCTCAATCATGTTGTTTAATATTTGATTATTTTCATATCACTCTTGCTCAATATTTTTGCATCGTTGATCAGCTCGCAACCTTTCATTTAGAGGAGGAAGAGAAGGCTTGGGAGAGAGAGAACTTGCCACGTGTCAATCATTGGTTGCACAGTCAACATGTAAAACATTCATAATCTGGTCAATGTTGGTCAAACAAGAGGGATTAAAGTACAAATATTGATATATTTGGATTTATCTGCAAATTTGAACTATAGGATTGTAAAGGGTTGATTTAGAAGATCAATGCAAATATTATTTGGTGATAATTTATTAGATATCTTTAAATAATTAATTTATTTAATTATATCATAAATTTTCAACCAACTATATTTGTCAAATAATCTATATTTGTCTAATATTTTTAAATATTCATAATCACTATAAAGATAAATAATATTTATCTTTATCTTTATTTTAAAAGATATTTGAGAGATTTTAGCAATAGAAAAACCCAGTTCAAGTCCTATATAAAGAGACAAAAATGAAGTAGAAAGAGGAAACTCAGAACTTTGGAGTTTAGGAACCCTTAGGGGTCCTAATTTCATTTCCTCTCTCCACTCTCTTCTTCTATTTTTATGTTACTTTTGCATTCCATGGAGTGCTATATTTCTTGGGTTGGTTCCATTGTAATTTCATTATGGATTTTGATGTTAGAATGGAATAATTTCTTTGTTCTTTTTATGATTGTTGTGGTTTTCGTTCATTTATGTCTTTTGTCTTTAAATCACATAAAAAGTAATGATTTTTACATTCTAGCTAATTAGCGAAGTATTTAAATCTATATGCATGCTAATCACATGAGTTGAATGGTTTTTAAATTCAATTGAGACTTTACTTTAATTTTATTTAGAAATTTTCATGTGATTAAATGAGTTTTTACTAATAATTGAGACTTTACTTTGGTTAAAGGTATTTACTCTAACTAAAATTAGTCGAGATTTTACTTTGATTAATTAAGCTTTTTATTTTAGTGAGGAGATAAAAGAATAGACATGATTAGGCATAGTAGAATTTGATTGAGACTGTACTTTGGTTGGATTTACTGTGGATAATCTAAAAGTTCTCACTTTTAATTGAGACTATACTTTGGTTAAAAGTGTGAACGCCAAAAAATTAATTAAGACTTTACATTGATTAATTGGAAAATATACAACAATAATTAATTGAGCAATAATCTTTAGATAACCAATGATGAATCTATTTTGAAAAAAATAGTGGAATTAATCTATTTTCTTTAATTTTTTTTTATCTTTTTCCAATATTGTTTTATTTGACTAACCCCTTTTGTATAGTTTTTATAAGAACTATTTTTTGAGAATCAATTTCGTGTTCGTTGGGAGATGACTTAGGATTGACTTTACCCTTTTTATTTTGTTAACTACTATCTTAAAAATACTGAACTTATTATAGTTTAATAGTATTAATTTGATCGCGTCAACGAGAGTGTTATCACTTGCTTTAATCACTCCCAAGAAATCATTAGTGATCGTACAACGACTACACCAAATGTGATCGCTTTCCACTTGTATTCCCAAGTTCATATCACGTAACTTCTTAATCAATTCCAACTTTTTCACCATCAGGGCAAACATATGGTCACCTACTTCCTGCTCAAGGCATCCGCTACCACACTGGCTTTACCTGAATGATACAAAAGTTAAAAGTTGTAGTCCTTGAGATATTCCATCCATCTCCTCTGGCTCATGTTCAACTCTTTCTTATCAAACAAGTACTTCAGAATTTTACGATCGCTAAAGACTTGAAACCGTGAGCCGTATAAAGAATGCCTCCAAGTTTTTATAGCAAATACCACTGCAATCAACTCAAGATCATGAGTAGGATAGTTCTTCTCATGCACTTTCAACTGTCGAGACGCACACGCCACCAGTCTCTTCTCCTACATCAACACACAACCCAAACCTTAATACGACACATCACAAAACACTTCAAAAGCTTTAGTCGTATCTGTAATGGCTAACACTGGGGCACTAGTAAACCTCTTCTTCATCTCCTCAAAACAAGTTTCACATTTTTTTGTCCATGAGAAAGATTGATCCTTCTAAATTAGTTGCGTCAAAGGCCACACCATCTTAGAAAACCCTGCAATGAACTTGCGGTAGTAATTGGAAAGACCTAGAAAACTTCTCACTTTAGTAATCGTATTTGGGTGTTCATACTTTATCACCGCTTTAATCTTTATTGGATCCCCAGATATACCATGCACTGATATCACATGGCCCAGAAACTATACTTTGTCTAACCAGAACTTACACTTGGACAACTTTCCATACAACTGATGCTCCCTGAGTATGTCCAACACGATCCTCAAATGCCAAGCATGCTCTTCCAAATCCTTGGAATAAATTAGAATGTCGTCAATGGACATTACAACAAACTTATCCAAACATTGACGAAAAATCATATTCATATAGTAAATGAAAACAATAGGAGCATTCATTATTCTGAATGACATCACCACATATTCCTAGTGTCCATAGCGTGACTTGAACGCCATTTTCTGCACATCCTAAAATTTCACTAAGATCTGATGATAGCCCGACCTTAAGTCAATCTTGGAGAATACACCTGCCCTTCTCAGCTGATCGAGCAAATCATCAATTCTCGGTAATGGATATTTGTTCTTTATCATCAATTTATTCAACTGCCGATAATCGACGCACAGCCGAGAACTACCGTCCTTCTTCTTTACTAGTAACACCGGGGCTTCCCACGGTGAGGCACTGGGTCGGATGAATTTCCTCTCTAGCAAGTCTTCTATCTATTTCTTCAACTCTGCTAGTTCAGTTGGTGCCATTCTGTACGGTGCTGCCGACACTGGACCCGCTCCAGGGATTACATCAATTGAGAAATCTATATCCCGGCTGGGTGGTAACTCAGGTATCTCATCTGGAAATTCGTCGGCGTATTCATCCACCACCGGTATTCTACTGATCTGCTCCTCGGTGCTCATCCTCTTCTCTTGAGCTACTATAACAAAGCAAGTGGATCCTTGCTTCATCTCCTTCACCGCCTCTCCCAACGTCATCAACTCTATCCCCTCAATTTCTGGGAATACAATTCTGCGCCGTCCACAATCAAGTACCACGTGGTTGGTAGACAACCAGTCCATTCCCAGTATTACCTCCAATCCCTCCAAGGGCAGGCAAACGAGGTTCACCTTGAAGCGTCTGCCCTCTACCTCCATCAAGCATTCAACACAGGCTAGATTGGTTGAAACCTGTCCAGATGCTGGTGTCGAGACCACCAACTTGCATCCCAGGTCACGAGTAGACAACTCCAATCTCTCCACACAGTCGTGGGATATGAAGGAGTGCGAAGCTCCTGAGTCAAACAATACCAGCACACTATTACCAAAAAGAAAGCAGTGGTCCAGAATCAAGTTACTTGACCGGGTGGCCTTAGTGCTGGTAATGGCGAAAACCCAGCCTGCTGCTCTCAGTCGATCAAATGAAGGTGGTTGAGGTCAAGATCCTGGAATGGTCTTCTTATTAGGGCATCTGTTGGCAAAGTGTCCTGGCTGGTCACAGGCATAACACTTACGAGGGCAAACAACAGAAGAAGCCCTATAGTAGACCAACTTCATCTTCATAGAAATTGAAGTATTATAACTATGGAGGGGAACACCTACGGCGAGATTGCACTAGACCCGCTAGCAGCGGAGCTGCTCGACACTCTTGGCTTGCACCACCAAGATCGGGAACTCTCGTACCCTCAGCGGTACAATAAAATGCCTCAGCTCAAGTTTGAGGCTGCCCTCAAACTTCCTACAGTGCCACTCCTTTGTCACTATCTGAGAATAGAATCTCGAGAGGTACTCAAACCTCTCCACGTACGCTTGCCCTGACAGATTCCCCTACTGTAGGGTGAGAAACTCGGCCTCGCGCTCATGTTTAGCGCTGTTAGGGAAGTATTTCTCCAGGAACCTCGTCCTGAAGCTGTGTAAGATCTGCGTAATTTAATTAATTAAATAAATAAATAATTAATAAATGCGGGTAGGTTGTGCATTTATGAAATTAAATTCTGTTATGTATGACGTGGAAAAGTATTAGCTAAAGTGGTTGAGAGTACTTGATTTGTGGGAGAGGACTTGGGTTCAAGTCCTATGTATGATATTTTTCCGTGAAATTTAATTAATTAAATAATTAATTAATTAATAAATGCGAGTAGGTTGTGCATTTATGACATTAAATTCTGTTATATATGATGTGGAAAAGTACTAGCTCAAGTTGTTGATAATACTTTGATTGTGTGAGAGGACTTGGGTTCGAGTCCTATGCATGTTAATTGTGTGTATTTTGTTATTATTGTTTTAATGGTATGTTGGGCCATATTTTTGGTATGAGATAATGCTTGAATTGTGTGTGTTAGCAAAAAATA